>OOCB01000006.1_pt1 | contig 297465 bp, 229 predicted proteins | sample 1671351 | NCBI WGS metagenome assembly OOCB01 (sample SAMN06348148, study PRJEB24527) | human gut metagenome | biome: human gut; feature: ankylosing spondylitis patient; material: feces | host: Homo sapiens | place: China | collected 2015-10 | reverse complement strand
TCGCCACCCTTGATTTTGTGCATAAGGCACAGAACCTTTTCATTACCGGTTCTTCAGGAACGGGGAAAAGCTATCTGCCCTGCGCCCTCGGCCACGAAGCATGCAAAAGGGGATTCCGTACCTTATATGCCAATGCCCCGAAACTGCTCGGAGCGCTGAAAGTCGCCAAAGTCAAAGGTACACTTGAGACGGAACTCAAGAAGATTGAGCGATGCCGGTTGCTCATCCTTGACGACCTGTCCATCGTGCCTCTCGACGCCAAGGAGCGTCCCATACTGCTTGACATCATCGAGGACAGGCATGAACGGAAATCCATCATCATCACATCGCAGTACCCGTCCTCCAACTGGTACGACATGGTAGGTGACCCGACAATAGCCGATGCAATCCTTGACCGCATCATACATACGGCCCATACCATAGAGTTATATGGTGAAAGTATGCGAAAGTTAAGGTCTAAGAAAAGCGGGAAATTTTAAAAGGGTAAAATAAAATTGACCCCCAACACCAGGACTTTAAAGGGTCAATCATATTGTAGCCAAAGGGGACAATCCTGCTTGACCAAAAGGGTCAAAGTCGCGTGGCTTTTCCATGTCCCAACAACGGCTGGTTGTCAACAATGTAGTCCTTCATCTGCTTGAAGATGCGAATCAATGCCTTACTTTGCTTGGTTGCCAACTCACCTTTCAAAACGGTCATGAGCATATATATTCCTTGTTCCGTAAAGGCATAGGGGTTGTATCGGCGACCGCCCCAACTTGAGGTGGAATTTTTGCACCTCAAGATTTCGCACTCTTCATTGGTCAACTGAAACATGAAGTCTTGCTCGAATTTCTCAATATTGTTCTTGACCTGACGGTTAAAGTCTTTGGTGCTATATCCGTAGATTTTAGCCAAATCCATATCATCCGCAGCCTGACGGATTCGGTGTTAGACTTTGAGGAACGTTGCCGCAGGCAGGCGGAAGCCTTAGAACGGGCAAGGCTGCTTAATGAGCAGGCTGAGCAGTTGAAAAAGGAAGCTGATAGGTTAGGAAATCAGTAAATAGCAAAAAGCCGAGGTGAAGGATAAGTCCCATAACTTCGGCTTTTGAGTTTAATAGTTATACGTAATTCAAACAGACTATTTTTTTTAGACAAGCCTTGACCATCGTCAAGGTTTATATGATATTTTTCACGAAAAAAGAAAAGTGAAATCTTATTGTTAAGATTTTATTTTATATTTGCGCCGCTTAAAAGGAAAACAAATATATGTAGAACAAAAAACTACTTTTTATGGCAAACTTATCAAAAGAAGGCAATATTCAACATAAACTTGGATTTGCCGGATTACTCATCACATTGGGTATTGTTTTTGGTGACATTGGAACATCGCCACTCTATGTTATGAAAGCCATCATTCATACTGGAGAAGCTCTTGATGAAAATTATGTTTTAGGCGCATTGTCTTGTATCATATGGACGCTTACTCTTCAGACTACGGTGAAATATGTGCTGGTGGCTCTCCGTGCCGACAATAACGGGGAGGGTGGCATACTTGCGCTTTATGCCCTTTTACGCCGCCACAGAAGAAGGTGGATTTACATCATTGCCATTATCGGTGCGAGCACTTTGCTTGCTGATGGTATTATCACTCCAGCCATTACGGTCACAACTGCCATAGAAGGACTTGAAAGTATCAGTCCGCATCTGCCTGTGATTCCTATTACACTGACCATTATTACCATTATATTTTTCGTTCAGCGTTTTGGTACAGAAAATATAGGACGGTCATTTGGCATATTTATGCTACTTTGGTTCCTGCTTCTTGGAATTGCCGGAGCTATCAGTCTGACTTCCTATCCTCAAGTATTCAAGGCATTCAATCCTTACTATGCCATACGGTTATTAGTGGAATCCCCCCACTGGTTTCTGATATTGGGTGCCGTTTTCTTGTGTACCACTGGTGCAGAAGCCTTATACTCTGATTTAGGGCACTGTGGCAGACGAAATATTACGGTCAGTTGGATATTTGTAAAGGTGATGCTTATTCTAAATTATTTGGGGCAAGGAGCGTGGGTATTGCATCATCCGGAAAGTGCAGAAGGTACAGTGAACCCATTTTATTCAATCATGCCACAAGAAATACTGTTGTTTTCCATTGCAATGGCTACCGGGGCAGCTATTGTTGCGAGCCAAGCTCTAATAAGCGGTTCATTTTCCATATTGAGTGAAGCTATGAACTTGAATTTCTGGCCTCGTATGCGTATTAAGCACCCTACCAACGTAAAAGGTCAGTCATTTATTCCAATGGTAAACCTTGTAATGTATATTGGAGTAATATTTACTATATTGTTGTTTCGAGATTCCACCCACATGGAAGCCGCTTATGGACTTGCCATAACTATTACAATGTTGATGACAACATTGTTGTTGGGATTCTATTTGCATATGCATAACATTCCACGCATTCTATCAATACTGTTTGTCGGCGGATATTGTGTTATTGAAGGTATTTTCCTTGCTGCAAACCTGTCCAAATTTATGGTCGGAGGTTGGTTTACGCTGTTAATAGGTGGATTATTATGTTTTATCATGTTTGTATGGGTAAGTGCCAACAAAATTCGTCGAAAACATATGTCTTCCAAACGGTTAAGTGAATACTACAACATTATTTCTGATATTAAGGCGGACGAAAGCATATCCAAATATGCTTCTAATCTTGTCTATGTGAATCATGCAGACAAAGAAGGTTGTGTGGACGATAAATTGTTGTATTCCATAATCAATAAGCAACCTAAACGGGCAGATCATTATTGGCTTATTAACCTTGAATTTGTGGATACACCAGACACACTTGAATATAATTGTTCCACATTAATAAAAGAGACATTGTTTAGTATAACCATGCGTATAGGTTTTCGTATAGAACCGCGCGTGAGCCTTTATTTACGACAAGTAGTTGATGACCTTGTTGCGAATGGTGAAGTAGAACTAACAAGCTCTTATCCTTCATTGCATAAGAATGGCATACCGGGTGATTTTCGCTTTATTATTATCCACCGGATATATTATCCTGAAGATTCCCGTAACCGCCGACAAAATTTGCTGATGAGCCTTTATGCCTTAATTAGAAAGATAGGCATTGGAGAACCGAGTGCGTTGGGGCTTGACACATCGGTTGTTGTTGTCGAGCGTGTACCGTTAATTATAGCTAATAGGGCAAAACATATTCGTCGTATAGAGCGGATTAAGCCTGAAAAATGCGATAATGATGCTAATATAGTCTTGGAAGAACAGAATGTATCATAAGTGACTTGCTATAATTATCGTCTGCATTTACGGTTTAGTTCTGTCTTTTGTATATACATCCAAACTAACCTAAACCTATTCTTGTTGGCAGTAATAAACGTGCTGGCGAAAAGAGAAAGAATGGCTTTCTTTCTTTTCGCCAGTAGTGTTTTTTATTGCTAATAGTTTGCAGTTGAAATGAACTTCTTAATTTCCTCTTCAGTGGGAAGTTCTATCATATACTTTTGCACGAAAATATTCGGGTCTAATCCGGCGGTGGCATACTTTACCAACGTGTCGCCCTTCTCGGTGCAAAGCAGGATGCCGACAGGCGGATTATCGTCGGGCTGCATCACTTCCGCCTTGAAGTAGTTAAGGTATAGGTTCAGTTGCGAAGCGTACTCGTGGCGGAATTTGTCTATCTTCAATTCCACGATGACATGGCATTTCAAAATACGGTGGTAAAACACGAGGTCGGCAAAGAAATAATCTCCGTCTATCAGGATTCTCTTTTGGCGTGCTTCGAAGCAGAAGCCATGTCCCATTTCCAACAGGAAGCGTTGCAGGTTGTCCAGAATGGATTGCTCCAAGTCGTTTTCCGTTACCAAAGCACGGTCGTTCAATCCCAAGAACTCCAACGTAACGGGCGTGTTAATAATGTCTTTGGGCTGCAGCGGCATGGCTTGCCGTTGCACCAAAGCAGACAAGGCTTCTTTGTTTTTCGACAATCCGCTGCGCTCGTAATAGAGGGAATTGATTTGCCGCTCCAACTCTTTTACTGACCAACAGCCCCGAATGGCTTCCATTTCGTAGAAAGCACGTTTAATGGGGTTGTCAATGGGAGAAATCGCATTCAGATGAGTGGACGATAGACGACTAAACAACTTTTCAGGTGGGGTTATCCATCTGTTTTGAGCAGATTGAATATATTGAGAAGATTCGGCGGTTATTGACCGCCGAATTTCATCATCGGATTTGGCGGTCAATAACCGCCGAATTGGTTCTGCAAATTCGGCGGACAGTGTGTGCCGAATTTCGCTTCCTGCCAATAGGTATTGTGCGATAGGCTCTTTCAGTTGCGGATAAACGAGGTACAACCGCCGGAACTCACGAAACCTGCGCTCGTTCAGTCCTTTGACATTCAACCGCTGTTCCAGTTTCTTCAACAGTTGCTCGCCGTATGCGGCACGGTCTTCACCGTTTTGCCAAACTCCACGATATAGCAGCCCATGAGCCAGTTGCGGGCAGTCAGAGCGAGGTTTACAGCGTGTGCGGCTTGCGCCTGCAACGTGCTTTGTATCGTGCTGATATGTTTTACTAATGCTTCAAAGTCCATAATTGCAAAGGTAAGTCTTTTATGGTTAAAACTTTAATTCCGGCAGGCTGTTTATCGCTTCCTCTTTCAATTTATCCACCGCACGGGTGTATTTCTCCGTATGTTTCAGTCCGCTATGCCCGAGCAGGCTGGCAACCGTCTTGATGTTCGCCCCATTGTTGAGGATATTCACGGCGAATGAGTGACGGGCGCAATGCCAGCTTATGTGCTTATCTATCCCGGCTCTTTTCACCCAACGCTTGACGGATTTGCAGCAACTTTCATACGAAGGCAGGTTGAAGATGAGAGCGTCTTTGTTACCGTCTGCCGGCGGTTCTCCCACAAGCGAAAGAAGCCCGTCATTGAGCGGAATAACCACACCGCTACTGGCGGAATGACCTTTGGTCTTGTTCTGCTCAAATTTTAGCAGCTTGTTGGCGTAGTCGATATTCTTATAGGTAAGGTCTTTCACATCACAGAAGCGCAAGCCGCAATACAGGCAAAAGATAAACGCACGCCTTACGTTGGGGTTCTCGTTGTCATAATGGCACGCAATCAACCGCTGGATTTCTTCCGGCGAAAGCACATCCTTGCGTAGTATCTGGCTATCCGCCTTGCAGGTAACGCCTTTGCACGGGTCTTTCAGCATCACATCGTGGTCAATCGCATAGTGTATAATCTTCTTGAAACGCTGGAAGATGCTTTTAGCCCCTTCGCCCACGCTCCGGGATTGCAGATAAGCTACGAACTGTTCCATCATGTCCTTCGTGATAAGTTCAGGCTTGATGCCGAACTCGTGCATCGGGTAATGCTCCTTCAAAAAGTCCTTGAAACGGCTTAAGGCGATTTGCACCATCCGAATGTCTTTCTTGGTGTAGTCATTGATATAGGCTTGAAAATAATCCAAGAAATTCACGTTCCGGTCTTTTTTTCAGACGGTAGCCCAACATACTTTCCTTAAACTCCTGTTCACGTTCGGCACGTATTTTTACAGCAAGCTCCAGTGTTTCCTTGTTCTGCTGGCGTTCCGCAGGGGTACGTGGCTTCTCTATCAGATACAGGCTGAGGTTCTCTTTTCGCCTGTGATGCTTGATAGCGAACTTCGGCTTTCCCTGCATCTTACCGCTTTCATAATACACCTGATTACCGTTTTCATCCAATACAGGCTTTTCCTCTCTACCCAAATAATACTCCAGATACAAACTAATTCTGCCGTCCGACAGCCTGTTTTGCTCCAATTTAGGGTTTTCTTTCGTTTTATTTTCTAACTTTGCCATTGTTTAGAGGTTTTATCCCGATTTAGGTACCGTAACCGGGTGATTACACTAAATGATTGATTTTCTTTTGTTTTCCGATATTGCAAAGGTACAAAAGAAAATGAAATTTCAAAGTGTACTAAAAGTGTACTGAATAACAGAAAACGGGCAAAATATGGCAAAAATGGAGAAAATAAGAAAGATGCAAATAGCTGATAATAAGGGAAATAAATTCTTTTGTTTTCCTATGATTTCTATGGCTTGTACCGGGTCTGGGTACAGAAAAAGAGCTAAGTATTTGCGAATCAAATATTTAGCTCTTTTCTTTTTTTGTATATATGTTCCCAAATTGTTCCCGAACATCCTCTTACAAATTACAAAAGAAAGTTCTAAGCTATAGATATCGGGAACTTACTGTTTTTTTGTATTTAAGGACTTGCGAAGAGCAGGCAGTCGTTTTATAATGTGCCCAACAGCTATGACGATTGTTATGATGCCTATTTTATAATGCCACAGCCCAAGTGGAGAGTTTGCTCCGTTTACTCCAAGTAATACGATGCCTGTAACGGATAGCAATAAAAATATTATAGACAAGGCTGCTGTAACCTTACTTTTTCTGCTTATTCCATTTTTTATAATCCCTTTATACCACCCCCAGTGTGTTTTCACATGGAATATAATGGCAACAAGGAACAATACACTGCCCAAGACATGAAACACTGCCCAATTATGCCATACTTCGTGGCTGCTCCTATGTCCGGCTATGTGCAGACCAACTCCTGAAATGGCTGACACGATGAATACAACGATTAAAATCCAGTCGATTACAAAAATTCTTTTCATACATTTCCAAATTTAATGGTGCAAAGGTCACTACTTTATCGGAAACAGACGATAACAATTGTAAAGAAATGGAGATTAGCGGCGATTTCTGATACGGGAAAGCGAAACCGGAGTGATGCCAAGATATGAAGCTATATAATGTTGGGGCACCCGCTGAATAATATTGGGATATTCCTTTAAAAGTTCTTCGTATCTCTGCTGCGGAGTATTCTTGATACGGGACAAGAAGAGATGTTGGTAAAAGCTGAACCGTTCTATAATTTTCTCTTCATATAACTTTCTTAATGAAGAATTGCTTTCTATCTTATCATAGAAATCTCTCTTCTTTATATACAAGACTTCCGACGGCTCAATACTTTCCAGTGAAAACAGGCTTGGGGTTCCTTTGTACAGGCTGTCAAATGAAGCTACGAAATCACCCTCGAAAAAAAACTGGAAAGTTATATCCTTTCCTTCACTGTAGAAAAACAATCTCAGACAACCTTTGCGGACAAGGTATATCCTATCCGCGATTTTACCTTCCTCCAGCAATATGGTCTTAGGTGGAATAGGAAAGGTTTCTGCTGCATTATGATTAAAAATATGATTGATTAAATCGTCTTTTGTCATAATGCAAAGTTATGAATAATTTAGCATTCGCTAAAGGTTAGAACAATGTCATTATTACCTAATCCGCAAGAAAACGTGCTGAAAGACGCGGATATTATGGCATAATTGCCGATGAAAGTCAGGAACGAGTGTGACCTGATTATGAACTTTCATCTTTAATTAAATGAAATTGGTTCTTAGCCTTGGTTCGTATGTCGGCTTTTCTATTCCTGCTTTCGTGCCGCTTTCAATACATTTCAGCAGCCATGCCATGTTTTGCCCCAGAACTCTCATGGTTTGCAGCCCTTCTCCGTCTTGGTTAACATCATCAGGTGTGAAGCCATGTACAGAATTCCAATATTGAGACGATACAATAGGCATATTGCAGATCGTGAAATATTGATTGAGCTGCTCAAAGGTTGCAGAGGCTCCTCCCCGCCGGCAAGAAACTACAGATGCTCCCAGTTTTCCAGCCATACGTTTCTCTGCGGCAAAAAACAATCTGTTCAAAAACGAAATCAGTTGACCTGTCGGTGCACTATAATAGACAGGGGAGCCTATAACAATTCCATCAAATTCATCCAATCTCATCTGGATATCCTGTACGATATCTTTTTGGAAACAAAAACCTGTCGTCATGCAATTCATACAAGCAATACAACCAGAAACAGGCGTTTTACCTAAATAAAGCATTTCGGTTTCTATTCCATTCTGTTGTAACGTCATTTCCACTTCGTGTAACGCCGTATAAGTGCAGCCCTTTTTATGAGGGCTGCCATTTATAAGTAATACTTTCATTTATTTTCAAAATTTACTAGCCAGTTCTGCCGCTTGTTTACAGCCATCAGTATTTTTTATCTCTCCTTCATTCAGTACACCTGGTATGAGCACTACTCCTGCCAGTTCCCATCTCAATAAAGCTGCAGTCCTTTCCATAGAAATACGAACACCATCCATAACAGTCGGATCATCTTCTTCACAGCATGTTATCAGCCCCCATTTCTTTCCGGCAACTTCCTTTCCACCTACTACAAGTGAAAACATACAATCAATAACTCCCTTTACCTGTGCCGGAATTGAATACCAATAAACAGGCATGGTAAATACAATGGCATCGGAGTCAAGTATTGAAGATGCGATAATGTCAAATTCTTCATTGAAAGAACAGGCTTTCCCTGTCTTGTAACATGTCATACAAGCATGACAGCCTCCAATTTTCATAAAAGCAGCATCAAAACGTTTTATTTCATGACCGCAATGTTCTGCTTCTCTTATAAAAGCTTCTGTCATGGCTAAACTGTTGCCATGTTTGCGTGGACTTCCTGTGATAACTGTTATTTTCATGATATTACCTCCCTTTATTTTTGAATAGTATCTGAGTTCTGATTATATGCTTTTGCTACGCATTTCCATGCGTTGTTTATCTTTAACAGGAGCAAATAATCTGTAAAATCAATTCTGCCGCCCCATTTTTCTTCCAATACCCGTACAACAGCTACTGATTCTTCTATCGAAATAATGTCTATACGTGCCTTAAAGTCATAGCCAGCACCAACAGTATCAACATTATGGTAGAATTGTTCAATGGATCCGTGTTCTAATTTGCCATCCAAATAACCGAATAAAACAGCTTCATCAACAAATAAATCTTTTGCATAGCTACTGTTTCCTTCTGCTACACTTTTAACAAATTTCATGGCAGCGTCTTCCACTGTTTTGTATTCTGCAATATTCGCTCTCATAATTCTGTATTTTAATGTGTTATTATTTCTACTGCAAAGTTAGGCGGTAGCCTATGTTTATACAAGTACCGTAAAATTATTCGTATACCGAAAATTTATTCGGTATACTTATTCTTCTGTATATTATTAGTATTTTTACCACAAAAACAGAATGATATGTACGAACGGAAAATACCCATAGATTTAGATTGTCCATTACGATTGACTATGAGCCTTATAGACTCTAAATGGAAATCGTGTATATTGGATGAGTTGCGTTATCACCCCATGCGTCCCAGTGAACTTCATAAGGCATTACCAGAAGCCTCACCAAGAGTGCTTGACATACAATTGAAAGAATTAGTAGAAGATGGTCTGGTAAAAAAAACCATATTTCCCGAGCTTCCACCTCGCTCGGAATATTCAATAACATCTCTTGGACTTACTCTTATTCCTATTATTGATGCTATGCTCGAATGGGGAAAAAAGAATAAGGATTTATTTGAAAAAAAATATAGAAAGTGAATTCTATCTGTTTACAGTAAATTACTGTGGATCGTATTATTTGTACTTAATATAAAAATGCCATGATCATATTAGTCACAAGCATATTGACCGCGTATAACAGAAAAAACGCTGTTCCCCACTTGTGCAAGCATTGTCCGAACGTACGAAAAACAGAGATTATTTCCGCAAACAGGCAGTCCACAAATCCGCCCCGTATCCTTTATCTGGCAGTTTCCTACAGCTGTTCCTTCAGTTTGTCCCACTGCTCGGGCGAAGCAGCCGCTCTAAAGCAAATATCGGGAGACTGTTCCCTCTCAGATTTATTTACTCACTGAATTATAATTATTGTATTTATATTAATGCCTGGATGCTCATTGCCACACAGCTGTTTACCGCACCCTGACGCTACCTTGACAACACCATTCCCGACACGCGTCAGAAACAACTGGATTATTCTTAAATTATGGTTTATCTGATTTATGTAGTAAATTTGTTAAATTTATGTTAAAACAATATATAAGCACATAAATTTGACCAAAAAGTTGCGTATATAAAACAGAGTGACACGACAGGAGTTTGAGACAGCAGCCAAAGAACTGCGTCAATTAATGTACGACGTAGGTTTGCGCTACTTCCATTCGCAGGAGGATGCGGAGGATGTAGCACAAGAATCGCTATTGCGCCTGTGGAAATACTGCGAGAAGGTGGATGTAAGCATGAATGTCAAAGCGTTAGCAATGAAGGTGGCAAAAAACTGCTGCATAAGCATGAAACGAAAGAAACCCCTCAATCCCGCTATTGACAATAATGAAAATGGCGTTGACAGTCCTATTCCCTCTTCAAACTACGACAGGCTTGAGGCTGAAGAATATGATAAGCTGTTGGAAGAGGTAATGCAAAAAATACTTTCACCACGAGAACGTGAACTCTTTGAGCTGCGCAGGCTTGACGGTCTCTCTAATGAAGAAATAGAAGCCCGGACAGGCATAAAGAAAGCCACGATACAGAGCATGGTGTCGAAGGCGCGAATGAAACTGTTTTTTGAAATCAAAAAAAAGATATATCAATGAACAAGAACGAAATACAGATCTTGATAGACCACTATCTTGAAGGCACTACAACGCCCGAAGAAGAGAAGACGCTTGCCAGGGAATTGCGCCGCGACGACATTCCTGACGACTGGAAAGTGGTACGCATAATGCTCGGAGAACTCGCTATGACTGAAGCAGAATACGATGTTGACGTGTCTGAGCAACTATCTCGCAGGAAGTCGGTTATTTTGCCTGTATATGCCAAATGGCTCGTAGCAGCAAGTGTTGCCTTGCTCATTGGTCTGTTTTGCTTTAACCATGTAGCTCGTAATGAAGAGAATGTCATAGCTGAAGTAAAAATCAACCATGCCGTAGAGCAGAAAGTTGTGAGCAATGATACCGTTTCAAAAGAATCAGCAAACAACCAACAAACAAAAAAGACGGACAAGAAAGTGAAAATAAGCCTTGACCATAAGGCAAACAACCATAATCAGTTGTCAGAGAATACACCAGAGAACACATCTAAGATTCAGGTAAAATCCGTTCAAGACATTCCTCAACCAACTCCGGACAACATGGAACTCCCCAACGAGAATTTGCATTACGCTTCCACGGTAGCAAAAGACGATCAGGATGACTATCAGGCACCAAGCCGCATGGAGGAGTTCATAGTCAAGTTGGCAAATTATCATCATGTCAAAGGTGATACGCTTTCCTGCACCTCAGATAAGAATGATTCGACAGTGATCTGCACAGCCTATGTCTTTGAAGATACAAATGAAACAAACCTCTTCCGCCAACTGCTGTTGGCAGCTTGTTGGTATGACGATAAAACGCCGGGCTACTTGCTCAACTGTTCACAACAACAGTTCTTTTTCGTCCTGAAGGACATGCACATTGGATTGAAATACTTATGGATAGCAGAACGTGTCAAGGGTAAAATACTTCTTTATACCACTCGTTCACCTCTTGACACCGAAGTTTCATCAGAATATTTTAAAGAATATCGCGATAAAATCTCAAATACAAGCAATTATTTAAAATCTAAAGAATTATGAAAAAAATATTAATTCTCTGCCTTTTGGCAGTCACATGCATTGCCGCTCAGGCAAGAAAGCAGGAAGACAAAACAGTAAGGGTAAAAGGTTTTAGAGTCATGACTGTACTGCCAGAATCATTAATAGATGAGAAATCCGGTTTGAAGACAATAAAATGGCCCAGTACTGAGAACAACTCATGGCATGAAAACATCGGCGTCATTGACAATGTTCCTGTAGTTGAAGATGAAGATATGAAATCCATTTATAACAAAAACTATGGGGAGGAAGGTTACGTCCCTATGACATGGAATCTGATAGACGAAGGCGAAAACACTGTACTTCATTGTTATTTCATAATGAAATCCGATGTCGTGACAAACCTATGGCTCGGTAATGCAGAAACGACTATCCTTGACAAGGAAACCGGTATTATCTACCAGGCACAAGCCACAGTGCCCGAGTGTTGTTATAACAAGGTGTTCGGCGTGAAAGGAAAGAAAGGCACAGCACTCGATCTGCAAATAATCTTTCCAAAAATTCCTGAAAGTGCCAGTGAATTAGTTATTTATGGCGTTCCCAACTGGTATATGCGTGGTATAGAGGTGCAATCAGCAGCCTCAATCAGCACAGAAGATGAAATGCCAGCTTATGACTCCGTGCCAAATATTCATCTTGCACATCTGGTAAAGGAATCCGTAGATTACAATGCGAACAACCAATCATCGTGGGCAGTTTATAAAGATGCCCATACAATCAAGCCTGTTAAAGAAAAGACAATGGCACTTTGGCGCACACCCGATGCCACCTATCTGGCAATCTCTACTGAACAGAACTGGATTAGAGAATACTATGGACGGGGAGGCAACACTATTCTCCTGGACAATCAAGGACGCCAGTATAAATGTAAAGGCGTAATGGGCTACCCAAACGATAATATTTTCTGGCTCGAAGGTTACCCCGGTGACTATTTCGCAATCGTCTTAATCTTCGAACCCCTTCCGCTAAACGTCAAGACATTTACCTACATAGATCCCGAAGGGGAGCCTTTTGACGTGTGGGGGGCTGACTGGAGCGGCGAAGTGATTAACGACTTGGACGTGAGCCAGCTCCGCAGGAACCAGAAGTTATTTGAGTATCGCCCACGTGTAGTAGTCAAATAGACTCACACCAATCCATGACCGATATCCGACAGGTCGCACAGCGACCGATTACAAATCCGACCAAAAACAGTGACGGAAAAATCGGTATTTATCCTATCGAACAGTACCGCCTTGCCATATTCTTGCGAGGAGTTTCCCGCTGGCCGGTTTATGTCATCGAGTATCTTGCAAAAAGGAGGTAAGATACTGTACAATTTTTATACTTATTACTTTTGTAGCTTACGACATCAATGATGAGAATGATTTCAATTTGGATTACTCTCATTGTTGATGTTCACCGTTATTGTTTCCCATTTCAGGTGACATTTTTATAAAAGATCCTCTTTTAGGACTTTTTGGCGTACAAAATAAAAAACATTGAAAAACAATTTGAACTTTTTCCCAAGAATTTATTGAAAATACGCAGGAATCTTTTGGATGATAAAAACACAATACGTATTTTTGTTTTGGAGAACAATACTAAAAAATACGATACAGGAAAAAACAAAATTTATCACATTCCGAACCTGAACAAACATGAACCTACAATTAGACCGATTTGAAAAACAAATAGATAAAACCATTTTAAAGCGCGGATACGATTACTTCTTGAAAGGGTGCGTCACTGACGTGGATGATCTGGGAAACGGCGAATATGAAGCCACCGTGGAAGGTACAGAAACCTATACTGTCTGGCTTCATCTCGCAGGAAATAAAATAACCAAATGGGAATGCGACTGTCCATATGACTTGGGGGCGATATGCAAGCATGTGGTGGCCGTCTTGTACTATTTGCAGCAAAATTCTGAGGAAGAATCCACGGACTTCATTTCTCCGAAAGGAAAGACACAGAGCAAACCGGGAAAGGAATCGGAAACCCAACAAATAAACAGGCTATTGAAACGACTTACACACGAGGAACTGAAAGCCTTCGTGCAAAAGGCTTGTACTCAAAACAAAAAGCTCAGAGAACAGTTCATCACCAAATATATCTCGACTCTGTACCCGATATCAAAAGAAATCATTATCCAACGCATTGATAAGCTGTCCGAAGCCTACACCGACAAATACGACTTCATCCATTATGATGAGGCAGCTGAACTTAGCGAAAAGCTCTATGACATGGCGGAAGAAGCTATCACTGATGTACAAAAGGGAAACACACGTAGCGCCTTGTACACGGCAGAAGCCATTATCGAAAAGACAATCGAGCTCCTTGAATATGCAGACGACAGCTACGGAGAAATTAGCGGGAGCATCAACCGGGCTTTCGATGTACTAGATACCATTGCCGAAAAGGAAGATTTGGATACAGATAACACACGAGGAGCTGTTTGATTGGCTATTGACTTGCTTTGAACAAAAGACGATGAGTGGATGGGATTGGCATTTCAACCTGATAGAGAAAGCCATCAAAATCGTGAAGTCCGACAAAGAAAAAAAACGCATCCGAAAGGCTTTGGAACAGATAAAACTCGATGAAAATGATTGGAATTGGAATTACAAGAACGCCCAAGAACTAATGTCACAACTCATCCGCAAGACAGAAGGCGAAAATGCTGCATTCCGCTTCATGGAAAGCCGCTTGTCGATTCCGGAATTCAGAAAAGAGCTGATTGAAAAAGCCATGCGGAAGAACCAACTTGAAAAAGCCAAAGAACTGGCAGAAGAAGGCCTTGCGCACGACAAACAAAAAATGCCGGGATTGGAGGAAGACTGGAACAATTATTTACTGGAGATCAGTCAAATAACTGGAGACAAAAAACGATCCATCGACCTTGCCAGACAGTTTCTTATTCAGTCTGCATGCCACCACCATCCACGCCGATACTATTACGATTTACTCAAATCGCTCGTTCCACAAGAACAATGGACGGAGCAAATAGAGAGTTTAGTGGCAGAAATCAGCCAAGGCAACAAAACCAACAACCGATACGAAGAGATAGCGGAACTCTACATCTGGGAAAAGCAATGGGAAAGCCTTTTCGGGTTACTCCAACAATATCCTGATTTCGATCGTATCGAGAATGCTGAAAAATACCTCAAGAAAAAACATGCAAAAGATCTGGCCTCAATGTATCGGGACAATATACTTTCTTACATGAAACACTACATGGGAAGGGAACACTACCAGACTGCATGCGCATACATACGCCGAATGATTAAACTGGGCGAAGAACCAATGGCAATGGAACTGGTAGAAACCCTAAAAACCACCTATCACAAGCGAAGGGCTTTATTGGAAGAGCTGGCACGAATCTGTCGGAATTGAAACCAGAAAGATTGCCACGAAACGTTATTCAGATGCCCAGGCTGTGCATTCTGACTTGAAGGGCGACTGTTTCATGTTATCAGCGTATGTTGGGAACTTTCACCTACTAGAATACATTCGTGCCTGGCAAACGATAATGAGGGTGCATCAAAAACGACACACCCTCTTTCTATAAAAACACATGTTCTTCAACCATAATAAACAGCCCCTCTATATCCATCATCCGCTATATGGCTGTTTGTTTATATTATCCGTTTAATACCGGACAAACAGCAAGCGCGCTATTTTCTGCAGCTTCCATAATTTCACGTTCACCCGGTCCCTTGTCATTAATACCACAAAGATGAAGTATACCATGGATAATAACCCGGTGAAGTTCCTGTTCATAAGTAGCCCCGACCTGTTCCGCATTGGTACGGACCGTATCCAGACTGATGAACAGGTCACCAGAAATGACATCACCTTCACAATAATCAAAAGTGATGATATCCGTATAATAATCATGTTGCAGATACTGACGGTTAACCTCCAGAATTTTCTCGTCATTAACAAAAATATAGGCGATTTCACCTACTTTCTTGCCATAAGATGCTGCAACTGCTTTTATCCAGGCTGTATTCTCACGTTTCCTGATCTTAGGCATTTTTACACCTTCCACATTGTAAGTTATCATAATAACTCCTTCTTTTTATGTTTCTTATTCTTTTATCCTACCCGTAATCCATCAGTCAAACAGGCCTCCTTGTACTGAAGATGAATAGCGACTACGACCCAAATGTTTGTAAGCCAGATCCGTGACTTCACGGCCACGAGGCGTACGCTTGATAAAACCTTCTTTAATGAGAAACGGTTCATAAACTTCTTCCAGCGTACCGGGATCTTCTCCTATGGCAGTAGCAATGGTAGATACGCCAACCGGGCCTCCCTTAAATTTATCAATGATTGTCAGCAGGATCCTGTTGTCGATTTCATCAAGGCCATACTGGTCAATATTCAAAGCTTCCAGTGCAAAACGGGCTATCTTCATGTCAATACGGCCATTGCCTTTTACCTGGGCGAAGTCACGCACCCTCCTGAGCAACGCATTGGCTACACGGGGCGTTCCACGACTACGGCCTGCAATCTCTGCCGCAGCTTCTTCCTCAATCGGCACATTCAATATCCCCGCCGAACGCCGGACAATCCGACTCAGCACCTCCGTATCATAATATTCCAAATGCAGATTGATACCGAAACGCGCACGAAGAGGCGCTGTCAACAATCCGCTTCGCGTTGTGGCTCCTACAAGAGTAAACGGATTCAGATCTATCTGGATACTACGGGCTGACGGTCCCTTGTCTATCATAATATCAATCCGGTAATCCTCCATGGCTGAATACAGATATTCTTCTACCACAGGACTCAGGCGGTGAATCTCATCGATAAAAAGCACATCATTCGGCTCAAGCGAAGTCAGCAATCCGGCCAGATCTCCCGGTTTATCAAGCACCGGTCCTGAAGTGATCTTGAATCCGACCCCCAATTCATTGGCAATGATATTGCTCAATGTGGTTTTTCCCAAACCCGGAGGACCATGCAACAAAGTATGATCCAGCGGTTCCCCACGGTACTTGGCAGCCTCAACAAAAATGCGTAAATTGTCTACGACCTTAAGCTGACCGCTGAAATCACCGAAACGAAGCGGACGAAGCACGTTCTCGAAATCACGCTCGCTCGGCGCATTCTGTTGTTGTCTTATATCAAAATTATCTTCCATGCCAGTTTATAGCGTCAATTTCTGATTACAATATTCTTGAACGGGACAAAGATACAATTTTAATGGCTATTATTTTTGATGAAAGCCGGAAAACCTGAAAAATCCGGCAGAAGTGTCTTGCAATAACACCGTTCCTGACAAGGATATGATTTTGTCTGGCGTTTCCTTACCGTTCATACAGATTTTTCATTTATAGACAATGAAATCAGCAAAAAGATGTAACTTTGCCAAAACAAACCCTTCGAATCAATGGTATTATGGTCTTAAACTATATTTGGATTGCTTTTTTTGTCATTGCATTTGTAACCGGCCTTTTTAAACTGTTGTTCACTGGCGACTACAGTGTCTTCCCGGAAATGATGAATGCCACGTTTGACTCTTCGCGGACAGCATTCGAGATCTCGCTCGGCCTTACCGGTATCCTCTCTCTCTGGATGGGTATCATGAAAATCGGCGAAGCAGGCGGAATGGTCAATGTTCTGGCACGAGGATTAAGTCCGCTTTTCTGTAAACTGTTTCCAGACATCCCACGCAATCACCCTGTCATCGGCAATATTTTCATGAACATATCAGCCAATATGCTCGGATTGGACAACGCAGCTACTCCGCTTGGACTGAAAGCAATGGAAGGCCTGCAAGAACTGAACCCGAAAAAAGACACCGCCACGAATCCGATGATCATGTTCCTGGTTCTGAATACTTCCGGACTCACCATTATTCCGGTCAGTATTCTGGTCTACAGGGCACAGATGGGTGCCGCACAACCTACCGATGTATTTCTTCCAATCCTGCTTGCAACCTTCGCATCTACTCTGACCGGTATTATCGTCACCAGCATCTATCAGCGGATCAACCTGTTCAACCGTACGGTTATTCTCGCATTGGGAGGTGCGTGTGCGGTCGTGGCCGGTATCGTCTGGGGATTCAGCCAGCTGGATAAGGAAAGCATGAACTTATGGAGTACCACCATCGCCAACATATTGCTTTTCTGCATCATCATTCTCTTTATTCTTGCCGGTGTGCGCCGTCGTGTAAATGTTTATGATGCCTTCATAGAAGGAGCTAAAGACGGTTTTACCACAGCCGTGCGCATTATCCCTTATCTGGTAGCCATCCTTGTGGCAATTGGTGTATTCCGAGCCTCTGGCGCCATGGATGTACTGATAGGCTGGATCTCCGATATGGTCCGTGCACTAGGTGGCGATGCAGACTTTGTAGGAGCCTTGCCAACTGCACTCATGAAACCGCTCAGTGGAAGTGGAGCAAGAGGAATGATGGTTGATGCCATGGAAACATACGGAGCGGATTCATTTGTCGGACGTCTAAGCTGTATTTTCCAAGGGTCTACAGATACCACATTCTACATCTTGGCTGTTTATTTCGGCAGTGTGGGTGTGCGGTATACCCGCCACGCAGTCACTTGCGGTTTATTGGCAGACCTGGCCGGCATCATTGCCGCCATTGCCGTAGCTTATCTTTTTTTCGGCTGACAAGCTGTTTTTCATTGAAATAATCAAGAACAAAGTATATCTTCAACAATGGCAGAATTAAAATCGGTGGTAAAAGATACCGCCATCTACGGACTCAGTAGTATTGTGGGCAGATTCCTGAATTATCTGCTCGTTCCACTCTATACAGCCAAGCTGGCTGCTTCGGGCGGAGGATATGGTGTAATTACAAACATTTATGCGTATGTAGCCCTTATCATGGTCATCCTTACCTTTGGTATGGAAACCACTTTTTTCCGTTTCGCCAACAAACCGGAAGAAAAGCCTCTCACAGTATACAGTACAACACTGATCATGGTCGGTACCATTGCTTTTGTCTTTGCCGCAATGGTCCTTCTGTTTCTGGATCCTGTTTCTTCTATGATGGGATACGCCAACCATCCTGAGTATGTCGGGATGATGGCCGTTTGCGTGGCAATTGATGCTTTTCAGGCTATTCCGTTTGCCTGGTTGAGATATAAGAAAAGACCGATCAAGTTTGCAGCTTTGAAATTACTTTTCATCATTCTCAACATCACACTCAATCTTGTTTATTTCGTAGTATTCCCGGCTCTTTACACCCGATATCCTGACATTCTGGGATTGATATACAATCCTGGTGTAGGCGTTGGATATGCCTTTGGACTAAACCTGGTCTGCACGGCTTCCATCACTGCATTCTTTATTCCTGAACTGACCGGATTCAAGTATGTATTCGACAAAGCGCTGATGAAACGCATGCTCAAATACAGCTGGCCCATTCTCATTTTGGGTATTGCCGGAATCCTGAACCAGACTGTCGACAAGATGATTTTCCCGCTCGTATACGGCGACACCGAAACAGGTAAGATTGAACTGGGTATTTATGGAGCCTGCGTCAAGATAGCCATGATCATGGCTATGATCACGCAAGCTTTCCGCTACGCTTATGAACCGTTTGTATTCGGTAAAGCCAAGGACAAGAATAGCGGTGAGACTTATGCTGCCGCCATGAAATACTTCATCATCTTTACCTTATTGGCTTATTTGTGCGTAATTGGTTACCTGGACGTACTGAAGCGCATCATTGCCCCTGATTATTGGGCCGGTCTGCGGGTTGTTCCAATTGTTATGGCAGCAGAAATCATGATGGGAATTTACTTCAACCTGTCTTTCTGGTACAAACTGATCGACAAAACAATTTGGGGTGCCTGGTTTTCAGCGGCTGGCTGTATCGTACTGATTGCCGTCAACCTGATTTTCATTCCCAAATACAGCTATATGGCCTGTGCTTGGGGAGGATTTGCCGGCTATGCCACATCCATGGTACTATCCTACATCGTAGGCCAGAAAAAGAACCCGATCAATTATCCTATGAAAAGCATCATGACTTATATTTTTATTGCAGGATTCTTCTATGCCATCATGGCACTGACTCCTGAAGAATGGCCGATGATAGCCAAACTTGGCATCAACACAGTTCTCATCCTGCTCTTTATCGGTCACATACTGAAACATGACCTGCCTCTGCAGAGTCTGCCCGTTATAGGTAAATACTTCAAAAAACATTAAATCACATACTGATATTTATGGAAAATCCCAATTCTCACGAAAGTTTCAGCAAGCATTTGAAACGGACCATACGCGGGTTGCTCAACCTGAAAGCCGACAAGGCACCGGAAGAAGAAAGCATTGCTTCAATCAGGGCGGGAATTGATTTCCGTGGAGCTAATCTATGGATTCTGATCTTTGCCATTTTCGTAGCTTCACTCGGACTGAACACCAATTCCGCAGCTGTCATCATCGGTGCCATGTTGATTTCTCCCCTTATGGGGCCTATTGTCGGAATTGGATTAAGCGTATATCTACGATTTTGAAATGCTGAAACGTGCTTTCCGCAGCTTCGTCGTAGCGACTCTGTTCAGTGTAATGACTGCAACTTTCTATTTCGCCATCACGCCAATAGCCGAAGCTCAATCCGAACTGCTGGCACGTACTTCACCGACCATTTATGACGTTCTTATCGCCTTTTTCGGCGGTATGGCAGGTATCGTGGCTTTATGCAGTTCAGGACAAAGAGGAGGAAACGTCATTCCCGGCGTAGCGATCGCTACAGCTTTAATGCCACCGCTTTGTACGACCGGTTTCGGACTTGCCACAGGCAACTGGATCTATGCGGCAGGAGCATTCTACCTCTACCTCATCAACTCCATCTTCATCAGCCTTGCCACTTTTATCGGAGTCAACCTGATGGACTTCAATAAAAAGGTCTTTGTAGACAAGCAAAGGGAAAAACGAGTTAAGAATCTGATTGTCACCATAGCTGTCCTGACCATGCTTCCAGCCGCATTACTGACTTATATGCTGGTAAAAGAAAATATATTCACCAAAAAGGTAAACGATTTCATCACTCAGGTTATTACTACCGAACAGACTCAAGTCATTGCCAAAGAAGCTGATTACCGAAACAAGGAAATACGTATTGTCACGATAGGTGAAGAAATATCAGAAAGAGATCTTTCCCGCGCCCGTAACCTTCTCACACGTTTCGGGCTGAAAGATGTTAAATTGAATATCGTACAAGGTACCAAGAACCTTGATGCCAATGAATTAAAAACACTTTTGGCTGATCCAACCTTAAGACAGGCTGACAAAAACGCCAAACTGCTTGCCAGTGAACAGCAACAGGTTGCCAGACTGGAAAAAGAACTGGATAAATACAAACAGGCAGAATATAACCATATTGCCATCAGTAAAGAAATGAAAGCCTTGTTCCCGGAAGCCAGCAAGATTTCCATCGCAAAAACTGTTTCACTGGCCGTTTCCGATACGGCAGGTACAGACTCTGTCACATTGGTTCATCTTTCATTGACAAAAGCCATCGGAACAGAAAACCGCGAACGCATCCAAAGCTGGTTGAAAACCCGATTAAATAGCGATAACCTGCTTATGACCTTTACAGTCAATGACAACAAAAAGACAAAAAAGAAATAAACACACCATCCCCATAAATGACATAAGACGGCACGTAAAAAACAATTGCTTTTTACATGCCGTCTTATTTATTCTGTTACTTCCTTTTAAGGGAAGCTGAACGTCTATTTCTTAGGTCGTCTGCGTGCCCAACCTTCTTCTGTAAAATCTGGTTCCTCACCCTTTAGAGGTCTGTTGTCTACAGGCTGAAAGAACTGTTTCCAATCTTCCTTTGTATATTTCTTTCCACGGGCTGCTGTATATCCTCTCTCTTCCCGACTGGGTTTGTTCTTTTTGACTTTTCCTTCTTCCGGCTTTTCTGCTTTTGACTTTTGTTTTTTCTTGTCTCCGTCTTTCTCTTTCCGGCCGGAATCACGACGCTTAGCGTTCTTCTTACCCTTATCTTCAGAAGTCTCGCCGGTAGCTACTTCCACATTCACACGGCGTCCTTTAACCTGAACCTTATTCAGGAACTGTATAACCCGGTCAGCCTCTTCCTCTGCCACTTCAAAAAACGAGAAGTTCTTCATCAGATCTATACGACCGATCTCAACCTTGCCATGAACATGATCATTAACCAGCTTCATAATTTCCTTGGCATAGAAACCGTCTGTCTTTCCCAAATTAAGGAACAGACGTGTATAACCTTCTTCCGCATTGCGTCCCTTGCGGCCTTTAGAACCTTTCTTGTCACTCTTTGCAGAAGGCTCTTCTATTTCCGGCGCATTGGCATAATATTGCAGGAAACGGCCAAATTCTCGGCTAACGACCCTCTTGATCAAATCTTCCTTATCAAGCCATTCCAGTTTTCTGTAAACCTCGGGCAGGAACTGGGCGATTTCTTCCTCATCAACCTCTACACGCTCAATATCGTCAATGACCTTATACAGCTGCTTGGCGCAGATTTCCTTACCACTTGGAAGCTCACCCTTTACGAATTCCTTACCGATGACCTTTTCTATCTCACGGACCTTAGCCCGCTCGCGGGTATGGATGATACAGATACTGGTTCCTTTCTTTCCGGCACGTCCCGTACGTCCGCTGCGGTGAGTGTAATTTTCCACATCATCGGGCAGACCGTAATTGATGACGTGTGTCAGGTCTTCCACATCAAGCCCTCGTGCGGCCACATCGGTAGCCACAAGGAACTGTACACGATGCTGGCGGAATTTCTGCATCGTCAAGTCACGCTGCTGCTGTGACAAATCGCCGTGCAGCGCGTCCGCGTTATACCCGTCCTGAATCAGTTTGTCTGCAATCTCCTGCGTCTCCATACGTGTACGGCAGAAAATAATGGCATAAATCTTAGGATAATAGTCTACCACACGTTTCAGAGCCAGATATTTATCCTTGGCATGAACCATATAATAGACATGATTGACCGTTTCAGCTCCCTCGTTACGCGAACCAACAACAATCTCCTTGGCATCACGCAAATATTTCTTGGAAATACGCTCAATTTCCTTGCTCATTGTAGCCGAGAACAGCAATGTGTTATGATTTTCCGGCACACCGGCCAGAATAGCGTCTATGCTTTCGGAGAATCCCATGGACAGCATCTCGTCAGCCTCATCAAGCACCACATTCTCCACGTGCTCCAACGAAGCGGCTCCACGTTCCATCAGGTCAATCAAACGGCCCGGAGTAGCCACAATCACCTGCACACCTTTTTTCAGCGTACGAATTTGCGTCTCGATATTGGCACCGCCATACACCGGCAGTACACGTACGCCCGGCAGATATTTGGAATAGTTCTCCAAATCATCGGCAATCTGCAAACAAAGTTCACGTGTAGGGCTTAAAATCAAAGCCTGTGTATCACTGTTTGCCGCATCGATTTTCTGCAAGACAGGCAAACCGTAAGCCGCGGTTTTTCCGGTGCCGGTCTGTGCCAGCGCCACCACATCATTATTCACTCCCAGCAAATACGGAATCACTTCCTCTTGTACCGGCATAGGGTGCTCATACCCCAACTCTTCTATGGCCTGTCTGATTTCAGCAGAAACGCCAAGCTCTTCAAACGTCTTCAAATCAATTAATTTTAAAATATCCGTGCAAAGGTAATACAAAAAAATGAGTTTTCAGTTCTTAATACGTGCTATTCTAGCTTTTTAGCAGTCTTTGTAAGAAAAGAACATACGCAACTATATACTTTATTGTACCAACGGTTTTGTATAATTAGGGTTTGCCTAAACGTATTAAAGTGATAAACGGCTGTGATAGTATTTCATATTATCACAGCCAATATTATATTAATAAAAAGACTTTAACTATAACTCTTGTAACAGGAATACGACACTCGTTGCATTGCTATCTATTGCCCACACCTGATTGTCTTCTGGCGTTTGTGAAGTAAAAATCTCCATTGTACTACTCGATATATCATTATAAAAGAAAGTTCGTAATACAAGAACATTCGTAGATGTGGCGACAACCCGTCCAATCAAGGAATTTTGTTCACTTTTCAGATATGGAAAATATCCAACAGACTCATTCAACATATAGTCCCCATTTTCAATAAAGTTTATTCTTGCAAGACTCGATTCAAGCTCGAACATATCCATATAATAATATTACCCAAACATACTCTCATACATATAGATAAGCAAAAATACTCCTTTTAGTTCTGAATTCAAAACATCTTTCAATAATTAAAATCCTAGACATCCCCCCTTTAAACACAATTTACAGAATATCTATTTGAATATTTTCCTCTTTTGATTTTTATCGAACTATAATAGTTTATCATTTACATTTTACTACAACTAATGACAAAAAATAAATTCAATAAAATAATAAAAAAAAGAGATTTTAAGACCTCATATTTGGTATTCTTATCGTATTTTTGTAATAAACTACTTTACATAAGACTTACAATCATGCGCAAAGTTATAGGAATCGGTGAAACGATCATGGATATCATATTTCATGGTGAACAACCTACTGCAGCCGTACCGGGCGGCTCTTCATTCAACAGCATTATTTCCGTTGGCCGGGCAGGCGTACCGGCCATATTCATTGGAGAAACCGGACATGACGAAGTAGGCCGTCGCATAGCCAGTTTTCTGAAAGACAATCATGTAGACAACCGTTTTCTGAGTATGAGAGATGATATCCAATCTGCTGTTTCATTGGCTTTCCTTGATGAACGTCATGATGCCCACTATATGTTTTATAAACAACCTCCTAAGAATTTACCCGACTTTTCTTATCCTGACATCGAACCTGATGACATTGTCCAGTTTGGTTCTTATTATGCCATCAATCCTCATATCCGTCCGCAAGTCAAGTCATTCCTGACGCACGCCCGTCAGCAAGGAGCTATTCTCTATTACGACCTTAACTACCGTCGCACTTATCGGGACAGAATCAACGAACTGCTACCCACCATTCACGAGAATTTTCTGCTGAGCGACATCGTACGCGGATCAGCAGATGATTTTGAAATCATGTACAACTTACATGATCCGGAGGAAATCTATCATCGCCATATTTCATCATACTGTCCGCTTTTCATTTGTACACTTGGTAAAGACGGCATAGCCTTATGTACACCGGAGCAGACATTCCGTTTTAATGTAGAAAAAATACGTACCGTAAGCACCATCGGAGCTGGCGACAACTTTAATGCCGGTTTTATCTACGGACTGATACGCCACCATGTTTGCCGTCATGAACTGCCCCGTCTTACTGCTACCCAATGGAAAAGTCTGATTGACTACGGACGCCGTTTTGCCGCTAATGTCTGCATGAGCATACACAACTCCATTGACGAAAATTTCGGCCAACAAATGGCGGACGACCTGAACTCATTATAAGAACCTAGACAAAAAGTAATGCTTGAAATTCGTCCCACGAACGGGCCACTGCCAGATAGTGGGTAAACGGCACGTTTATAAACTGACGCCGATCCATTTCATCAAGCATTTCGAGTAACTTGTCCCAGAAGCCGTGCGTATCAAAAAGAATCACCTTTTTGGTATGATAACCAATACTGTTGGCTGCCATTACCGTAAAAATCTCATCTAAAGTACCGATACCACCAGGCAAGGCTACCAGCACATCACTTTGCTCTACCATGATAGCCTTACGGTCATTCAAGTCCTGACACGTTACGATCTGGTCTACATAGTTACTCACCCTCCTGTGGGTTTCCAGAATACGCGGTATAACCCCTATAGTCGTACCACCGGCTTCCTTAACGCCTCGTGCCACACTTTCCATCAATCCGGAATTGGCACCGCCATAAACCAGCGTCATCCCGTTCTCCCCTAGTTTACGGCCAAAATCCTCAGCCATTTCATAATAGAATGGCTCCAATCTTTCGGAAGCCGCACAAAATACACCTACTTTTTTTATCATAACCACTTTTTATAACTTTACATCTTCCAGATTAATCAGTCCGTTGACAATCGCATAAATAGTCAATCCTGCCGGAGAATGGATCTGAAGCTTACGACTGATATTGCGCCGATGAGTCATCACGGTATTGACGGAAATAAAAAGCTGTTCTGCAATTTCCTTGTTGGAAAGACCTTTCACCACACATATAATCACTTCTTTTTCCCTGTCACTCAGAGTCTCACCGGAACTGTTCTCCACTTCTGAAGTCTCAGTTTCTGTCATGACGTCCTCATGCAATGCGCATTTTTCTTCCAACTGCACCACAGCCTCCAGAAACAGTGTATCCTCCAGATGACAATGACTGAAAAGATCTTCTTCCGTAATAAAAAGATCCATCAGGACCTCATTCAGCAACTGACCGTTACTGTCATTGGGATAATATTTGATAATGATACTCTTAAGTTCAGAAAGGCTTTTCTCGATCTGCATGTGATTGTCATGATGCTGTCTGGACAAGGTATGGATATTCACATCCGGACTAATCTTTTTATTTGTCATCAGTTCATGCACATAAGTATGAATGTGCTTGTCTTCATAATCCATGTGACGGCCAACCTCTGCCGCAAACTCATCATAAAATTTCAGAATCAGAAATGCAATCTGATTACGTGCAGAACAATCAATGGACTCTATAAGTTTTCGACGAATCGACGGCAAACGGAATTTCACGAAATAATCATGCGAACGGCGCAGATAATCCATAAGAGCAGACAAGGACACATGCTCTACCAATTCACCTATATTGACTCCCCGACCGCTTGCATGAATGAAATTGACTACAGAAAGAAATGTCGCACAATCCACCCCGCTGGCTGAGCATGTAGCACTGACCGTCTGATCTCCGAACCCCAGCGTAAGACCAAAACGACTGATAACCTGTAATACCCGATAATCATCTCCGATGATATCCCCCATTCTGTCGGTGTCTTTGTATTTTTCTGACATGATACCTCTATTTATAAGTGTTTGCAAAGAAAACAAAAATATCCGATTCTGACAATCACTACAAATAGGTATTCACCAAAAGTAGTTAGGTATAATCCTGAAAAAAGTCATTTTTCCTTATACTCAACATCTTTTATATTTTCACTTTTTTTGTGTATTGCACGCTTTTTATGAGCCATTTAACTTTGCATCAATAAAATTAATGAAATAAAACAAAAATCAGATTCAAAATGAAAGCTCAAAAAATCCTCTTTTCCACATTATTGTTATTATCTGTCAATCAGACAATAACAAAAGCTTCATCTCAAAACGACCGGAAGGACGGCAACACACAACAAGTCACGTCTGAAAAAACTGACAAAACAAAACGGTTAACAATTGGCGGATACGGAGAAGCCGTTTACAGCCGTAACTTCTATAGCGATAATTATTTACGATATACCAATGCCTCAAATTACAGGAATGCATCCGGCCATGGCCGTTTCGATCTGCCACATGTTGTCATTCTTTTGGGTTATGATTTCGGAAAAGGATGGTCTATGGGTACAGAAATAGAATTCGAACACGGCGGAACAGAAAGTGCTGTAGAAATAGAGGAAGAAGAAGGCGGAGAATATGAAAGCGAGATAGAACGCGGCGGCGAAGTGGCTCTGGAGCAGTTCTGGATCCAGAAATCATTCTGCCCTCAGTTTAACATCAGAGCAGGACATATTGTCGTACCTGTTGGTGCCACCAATGCCCATCATCTGCCTACAGAGTTTTTTGGCGTTTATCGGCCGGAAGGAGAAAATACGATATTCCCCTGTACCTGGCATGAAACCGGACTCAGTTTCTGGGGCAAAGCCGGCGACTGGCGATATGAAGCTCTTCTGCTTCCGGGTCTGGATTCCGACCGTTTCGGCCGACAGGAATGGATTGCCAGCGGAGCAGGCAGTCCGTATGAATTCAAAATAGCCAATGCCATGGCCGGAGCCTTCCGCATTGACAATTTTTCATTCAGCGGCCTGAGACTTTCGTTAAGTGGTTATGCCGGCAATTCATTCAGCAATACCCTTATCGAACCGAATGCCAAATACAACAAAGTAAAAGGGACCGTACTGATAGGAGCATTTGACTTCTGCTATAATGCCCATAACTGGATTCTACGCGGTAATGCAGATTACGGTCATTTGTCTGATTCCGATCTCATCACCCAATATAATCAGGGACGTCGCAATGACTCTCCGTCACCCAAACAGGCTGTTGCCTCAGACGCCATGGCAGCAGGACTGGAAGCCGGATATGACTTGTTCTCACAAATCAACAAACTTCAGGACAAGAAACAGAAATTTTATCTGTACGGACGTTATGACTATTACGATTCCATGTTCAAAACCGAAAAGGGAGTGACCGACTATGACTGGTGCGGACGTCATCGCGTAGCTGCAGGCATCAACTACTATCCCATCAAGGATATCGTCATCAAGGGCGAATATTCAGTAGGACTTTTGAAATCAAAATACAATAATGAACCTTCCGTATCTATAGGCATAGCTTACGCAGGCTTTTTTACCAGATAACAGACTCACCATTTAAAAACAAAGCTATATGGAATTTAAGAAAATGATTAAGAATTCACTGTATCTTTTTGTAGGTACAATGATGACAGCCTCCATGACAGGCTGCAACGATGACTCAAACACATCTGACACCACGTCTTCATCCAGTCAGGAACAGATTCTGCAAAGCGTCATTACCGATTATGTGGACTGCACCATCATTCCCACTTACCGAGGAATGGCCGACGCATCCATCGAACTTCACAATGCATGCCTGGCCATGCGTAATGCCGGCACAGGAAATGTCACGACCGAGATGGTTCAAACGGCAGGCAATGCATGGATCAAAGCCAGACGTTACTGGGAACTCAGCGAAGCCTGGCTTTATGGTGCAGCAGGTGATTATAACATCGACCCGCATATTGATTCATGGCCATTGGACAAGACTGCCATGGACAATCTGCTGAACAATCCCGCACAGATGGCTCAAATGGATCCCGACGGCTACTATGTAGGCAATATGTTAGGATATGGTCTGCTGGGTTTTCACGCCATAGAATACATGTTGTTTGAACTGGATGCCACAGGAACCGAATCTCTTCCGCACCATGTCAATTACACTGAACCGGAACTGAATTACCTGGCTGCCGTTGCCGGCGACCTTCGCAATCAGTGCATCCGTCTGGAAGCCTCATGGGCTGGCATGGATCACATCACCAATGACAAACAACAAATCCTGACGGATGCCGAACTGGAACCTTCATTCGATTATGGTTCATCCATGAAAAATGCCGGCAGCGGTGGCAGCAAATACATCAACTATAATGAAGCCGTACAGGAACTGATCGTAGGTGCACAGGATATAGCAGACGAAGTAGGTGGCCTGAAAATAGGCAATCCAACCGGACACGGCGAAGAAGATAATCCTGATTATATTGAATCTCCTTACAGTCTGAATTCCATCACGGACTTTACTGATAATATCATCAGCATACGCAATGCTTATCAAGGCTGTCAGGATGCAGACGATTATATCAAACCTGTCAACTCTTCACTAAGCAGTTATGTCCAGTCTTTAAATCCGGAGTTAGACACACGCATGAAAAACGCCATACAAGATGCGATCGACAAGATTGGCCAAATGCGCGAACCATTTGCCAAAACTGCCAGAGATCCGCAGTACGATGCCATCAACCAGGCAGCAATCGCAGCCTGCAATAATGTGACAGACGTACTCAATGAGGTTCTCAATCTGCTGACCGCACATTAAACATCTGTCATATAGATTCTGCTAAAAACTAAAGTGATCCGTAGTTCCGGTTTATCCGTTTGGTTGTCAATGGGAATTTCAGCAAATGCCGATGCACACCTGGAATACGGATCACAGCTATTCTTTTTTAAAAAACTAATCCAATAACAAGATGAAGACATTACATTTTTTGTCTGGCCTGTCTTTACTGGCTTGTCTGACAGCCTGCAGTGACGAACCGAATGAAAACAACCCGACCACTGATACCACTCCTACCGACCTGCCGGAATGGTATTATACCGGAGGAAAATTAGGCACCACGTCACTGACAACCTCTACTGCTTTCGAACAGCCTACAGCGGTGATCGAACAGGATGGATTCTTCGAATCATTCAAACGTGGAGAACAATTGTTTGAAAAGAATTTTATGACTAACACAGAAGGAGTCAGAAGCGGACTCGGACCGGTTTATATCCGCAGTTCATGCATTCACTGTCATCCGGGTTACGGACATGGGAAAAGAGTGGCCGAAGGCAGTTTTGAGACAAATGCCATCGGCAATGGCTGTCTTCTGGTGGTTTATAACCCACAAACCGACGCTTATGTCAGTTGGTTGGCCGGTATGCCGCAAGGACATGCCGTAACCCCATTCAAAGCGCCTATAGACGAAAGCCAGATTAAAGTGACCTGGAAAAACTACCAGGACCAGTGGGGTAACAGGTTTCCAGATGGTGAAACCTACGAACTGCAATATCCCGAAGTCACCATGCCAAAGGAAGCCATTTATGTCGTTAATCAAGGTTATCAGATTCCGGATGCCTCCTACGAAGTTCGGTTGGAATCCACCATCGGCATCTACGGTACCGGATTATTGGATGCCATTTCCGATGAAGATCTGAAAGCTGAATATGCCCGTCAGGAAAAAGAAGGTCTTTTACCCAACGGCATCAATCCTGCCTTTTTCAAAAACGGCGAATGGGTAAAACAATACAGCAACAGTAAAAACACGGATGTCCTCCCCGGAACGGCTTACGAAGAACATCCATTCCGCTTCACCTATGCATTAAGCCGTGGACCTCTGCAGGATGCGGCCGGCGTCAATGCCATGTGGAACATAACCAATGTCACACGCAGCAACCGGCGTTACCATTATCTCGATGCTGCCGGGACATACGCCAGTTATTCATCAAAAGATCCCGAAGTACAGACAGGATATCCAGCCTACATCAACCAGATCGATCCGGAAAAGAAACACCCCGAATGGCATCCCGAAACCAATGAAAACGGAGTGGAAGGAGCCATCTATGCCTATCTGACGTCTAAAGACCTGGATGTAGAAATGAGTGACGAAGAATTCGTCGACTTCATGGTATGGCATCGCGGACTGGCAGTACCAGCCGTACGCAATGTCCATGATGAAACGGTCCAAAGAGGAAAGGAAAAATTCGAGGAAATAGGATGTACTTACTGCCACAAGCCTTCATGGACAACTGGAGATGACCATTTCTATGATCCAAACGGTTTCTTCACAAAAGGTGACAACCGTCTGCCACGCTACCCGAACCAGACCATCTGGCCTTATTCCGACCTCATACAGCATAAACTGTACATGGTTAATGATATCCGTACGGGCTGGTGCCGGACTACACCGTTATGGGGCAGAGGTCTGCATCAGAAATGCACCGGTTCCGCCACTGCAGACCGTCTGCATGACAACCGGGCCCGTAATGTCATTGAAGCGATCATGTGGCACGGAAATCCCCAAAGTGACGCTTATTACACGGTACAGAAATTCCGGGAACTACCAAAATCTGACCGTGATGCCATTGTGAAATTCATTGATGCCATATAAAACCAGAAATCGATCTGCACTTTATCAAAAATACTGGTATTCATGCCACACTACCTAAACAAGATTCAATCATATTACATTATGTACCGTATAGTCAATTGGTTAAAATTTTTAAGTTTTGGAGGTCTGTTCTTATTAATCGCCATGATGATCATGGCCACTGTCCTCGAAAAATTCCATGGGTCTGCATGGACCAGTATTTACTTTTACGGTTCACCATTGTTCATCGGACTGTGGTGGACCGTTTCCTTATCCTCCATCTGTTATCTGACCAAAAGGAAATTATGGAAAAAGCCGGCAACTTTCTTACTTCATATATCTTTTATCCTTATCCTGACCGGTGCTTTCACCACCCATGTTTATGGTATCCAGGGACGTGTTCATCTGCGCTGCAACGAACCACCGTCGGATACGTTCGTTACCGATGACGGACAATCCCGTAATCTACCGTTCAGGATCCGGCTCCTGACGTTCAAAACCGAGTCTTATATGGGCTCATTTGCACCGACTGACTATGTCAGTACATTACAAATCACAGACCAGGAAAACTCTTTCGAAACACAAGTTTCCATGAACAGGATCTGCCGATACAAGCATTACCGGTTTTACCAATCCGGTTACGACAGTGATCAAAAAGGCAGCACTCTGCTCGTCAGTTATGATCCGTGGGGAATCGGCATTACTTATACAGGATATGCCATAATGCTTTTGGCCTTTCTGGTATTCCCGTTCGATAGCAGAAGTCGTTTCAGACAATTACTAAAGCTCAACCCCTTATCTGTAAAATCCTTCATTCTTTTTGGCTCTTTCACTCTTTTTTCACAAGCCGTTCAAGCCCGTCCCCAAAGTTTGCCAGAAGAAAGTGCCGCAGAACTCGGTAAACTGTATGTCTACTATAATGACCGGATCTGTCCGCTTCAGACATTTGCACGGGATTTCACCACCAAACTTTACGGCAAACAAACGTATAAAGGTTTGAATGCAGAACAGGTTCTGGCCGGCTGGCTGTTCTTCTACGATGACTGGAAAAACGAACCCATGATACGCATCAAAAACGATAATGTCCGACAATTGTTACAAACAGACAAAGGATACGTCGCCCTGACAGATTTTATCAACGAAAAAGGATACAAACTGAATGAAAGCCTCAATTTGACTGGAAACAGAAAAGAACGGAACGCCATTGAAAAAGCCAACGAAAAGTTCAGTCTGGTAACAGCCGTATGTACCGGCCAGGCTATCAAACTTTTCCCCTATCAGTCCGGCCATGACAAGTTTCCGATATGGTATGCCCTGACTGATAATCTGCCCGATGATATACCGAAAGAGCAATGGGGATTTATTCACTACAGTCTCAGTTTCGTAGCCGAAGCGATAGCCCGGAATGACCAGAAGGAAGTGGTCAACTTATTGAAAAAGATTCGGAAATACCAGCAAAACGAAGCTGCCGGCGTTTTACCTTCCCCTACCCGTTTCAAAGCCGAGCTTTGGTATAATCAGATCAACAGTTCCCGGTCTGTAGCCATTCCTGCCATCCTTATCGGACTGGTTGCTTTTTTCTTCTACAGCAAAAGACTGTCTCTGCAGAAACAAAATCCTGCATCAGCCACTCCCGTACTGGTATGCGGCCTCACCCTGATTTGGTGTTATCTGACTGCAGTCATTACACTCCGTGGCTTCATCAGCGGACATTTTCCATTATCGAACGGTTACGAAACCATGCAATTCATGGCTGTTACAGCTGTCACTGCAGGTATTGTCATCCGTCGTCGGTTCGAAATAGCCATCTCATTTGCTTATCTGACCTGCGGTCTGACTTTAATGGTAGCCATGATGGGAGAATCCGATCCTTCGGTCACACCTCTGATGCCGGTATTGTCATCTCCTCTGCTCAGCATACATGTCATGGTGATTATGATGGCCTACGTACTGCTGATGTTTACCATGCTCAATGGATTGACTGCCTGCATTCTCCGACATACAGGAAAAGATCATACGGACAGTATCAAGCGCCTGTACCAGATCAGCTCAGTCATACTTTATCCCGCCACATTCCTTCTGGCTACCGGAATTTTCGTCGGTGCCATCTGGGCCAACATGTCCTGGGGGCGTTATTGGGGATGGGATCCTAAAGAAGTTTGGGCTCTGATCACCCTGTTGATCTATTCTACAGCCTTGCATACCGGCTCTTTCAAGTCTTTTGCCCGTCCCATGTTTTTCCATATCTACATGGTTGTCGCCTTTCTAAGCGTACTGATCACCTACTTTGGTGTCAATTTTCTGCTTGGCGGCCTACACAGTTATGCAGGATAAACCCAAAAAAGAAACAAGACGTTATTGTATAAACAAAAACTATTTCACATCTTTGCATCAAAACAGCATTCATGGAACAAACACATGTAGAATATTCCGCATTCATTCCTGAAAAGGGGGTCTGCGAATACCACACTCTAATACACATCACTGACACTTCGCTATCTTTCGAAAAACAACTTGAAGCCATTTGGGACACCTATAAAACATGGCAGTCATCCAAACTGACGGATGCCACACCGGTCTTCATACGTCTGTTTCTGAGCGATATAGCCAACCAACAGACATTAGCGGAAACCCGTATGGCCGGAATGCCCTGTCCATGCTCCATCATCGGACAGCCACCATTGGACGGCAGTAAAATAGCTGCATGGATCTATTGGCAAACAGGCGTATCCGTCTCTGTCGTAAATAAAAGATCATACAAGGTTTCACATGGAACATCATACACCCATCACTGGTCTGTCGGATGTACAGACGATTCTGAAAATTCTCACGAACAGACCAGAAACATGTTGGACAAATACGCGGAAGAACTGGTTAAAAACGGACTTTCTCTTTCAGAAAACTGCATCAGAACCTGGTTTTTTGTACAAAATGTGGATGTCAATTACCAAGGAGTGGTCAAAGGCCGCAATGAGGTTTTTGACCGCCAAGGACTGACCCGGCACACCCACTTCATAGCCAGTACAGGTATCGGCGGCCGGGTTGCAGACAAACGCCACAAAGTCTCCATGGATTGTTATGCCATAGAAGGAATACAACCGGAGCAGATTCATTTTCTCTATGCTCCAACTCACCTTAATCCTACATACGAGTACGGCGTCAGCTTCGAACGTGGCACCTACGTTGATTATGCAGACCGCAGACAAGTCTTCATTTCGGGCACAGCCAGCATCAACAATAAAGGAGAAATCATGTACCCCGGACAGATTGACCGGCAAACCGACCGGATGCTCGAAAACGTCAAGACATTGCTCCATGAAGCCGATTGCGGGTTTGAAGATGTCGGTTGCATGATCATCTATCTAAGAGACATTGCCGATTATGCCACGGTAAGTTCCATTTTCAGGAAACGCTTTCCTCTTATGCCCAAAGTCTTTCTCTGGGCTCCGGTCTGTCGTCCTGGCTGGCTGGTAGAAATGGAATGCATCGCTTCCAAAAAAAGGACGGAAAAACGATTTTCACCGTTCTGACCACAAAATTCAGGATTAACACAAAATCATCGCTTTTAAGTATTGTACGTCACGAATATTCCCTGTAATTTTGCACTTGCATATTTAGACAGTAATCATAAACAATGAAATTATCCACAGTAAAAGCAGGAGAAAGTGTCATTATCTCACATATAGAAGGAGAAGGCGCATTTCGTGCACGACTGAGCGAGATGGGTTTTGTAACCGGGAAAGAAGTCAAGTTACTTTACCGCGCTCCTATTGGGAATCCGATCATATTTGAATTAATGGGCGGACAAATTTCCCTCCGAAAAGACGAAGCCGACAAGATATGGGTTACCACTACTGACAAACCTCAGACTCCGGCACAAAATTATACAGGCAGACATCATGAAGCTACACCGCAACCTATCGTTCCTCCCAACGATCTTTCAGGCGGATGTGCCTGCTGTGGAAAATCCCAGACACCTCCCCCAGCCAGTCAAAGCGAAATCACATTGGCTCTGGTAGGAAATCCCAACTGCGGAAAGACCTCGCTCTTCAATGCGGCATCCGGCGGACACGAACGGACCGGCAACTATAGCGGAGTTACCGTCAGCAGCGTAATCGGTAACATGGAATTTGAAGGACGCCACATCAGACTGGTCGACCTGCCTGGAACATATTCAATCAGAGCCTTCAGTCCGGAAGAAGCCTATGTTGCCCATGAACTGGAAAGTGGAAAAATAGATGCTGTCATCAATGTTCTGGACGTGACCAATCTGGAACGCAACCTTCTGCTTACCCTTCAACTAAAGGAAAGAAACATTCCGATTGTAGGTGCTCTCAACATGTATGACGAGTTCAGAGGTAGCCAAAGCTCACTTGACATAGAAGCGCTCAGCCAAAGACTCGGTATCTGTTTCGTTCCCACCGTAGCCAGAAACCATGAAGGTATTGATGAACTGCTCCGCAAAGCCATCCAACTGGCCGACGCGCATATTGCTTTACACAAGAGCGGCATCAAAGGACATACACACGAAGCTCATTGCTGTATGGAAAACGGTCATTGCGAATGTCAGGCCGCCATAAACCACTCACACCCTAACCTAAATCCCGACATCACAGAACTGAAAGCCTGTCCATGTCCGGATCGGGAACAGGACGACGCCAGCCGCTATGCCTTCATAGCAGACACCCTGAAAGACATTTATCATAAACAAGAAAGCAAGGGAGCAAAGATCACCAAGGTCATCGACCGTTTTTTAGCCAGACACTGGATCGCCTATCCGCTCTTTATCCTCATCATGTGGTTTATCTTTTGGATGACTTTCACAATCGGACAATATCCCATGGACTGGATTGACAGCGGTGTAAGCTGGCTCACAGCCTTCCTCGAAAGCCGTCTGCCGGAAGGCATGTTACGCGACCTGGTCTGCAACGGCATACTTGGAGGAGTCGGCAGTGTCATTGTCTTTCTGCCCAATATTCTCATTCTCTACTTCCTCATATCCATACTGGAGGATTCCGGTTATCTGGCACGTACAGCCATGCTGGCAGACCCTCTGATGAAGAAAATGGGCCTGCATGGCAAATCCTTCATCCCTCTGCTCATGGGATTCGGCTGCAACGTACCGGCTGTCATGGCTTCACGCACGATCGAAAACAGCAAAAGCCGTTTCATCACCATGCTTATCACACCAATGATGTCCTGCAGTGCACGCATTCCGGTCTATATTGTCTTCACCGGTGCATTTTTTGCTTCACAGGCTTCTACCGTCATGTTCAGCCTTTATGCATTGGGAACCATCATGGCTTTGTTCATGGCATGGGTTCTCGGCAAAATTTTCATGCGTGACCAGCAGACCCATTTCGTCATGGAACTTCCACCATACCGGTTGCCAAGTGCCCGCGGTGTCTGCCGCCATACTTGGGAAAAAGGACGGCAATACCTGCATAAAATGGGAGGTATCATTCTCGTAGCCAGTATCATCATCTGGGCTTTGGGATACTTCCCCCAGCAACAGGAGGGACAGACCGCTGCCGAACAACAGGAAACATCCTATATGGGACAAATCGGCCACGCTATCGAACCGGTCATAGCACCATTGGGATATGACTGGCGCATGGGTGTGGGCATCATCACGGGTATTGGTGCCAAGGAACTGATGGTCAGCACACTCGGTGTCTTGTATAACTGTACAGAAGATGAAACGGAAACAGAAGGAACTGAAGATTCCTCACAAACCAGACTGACTCAGGTTCTGGCCAGTCATACCACTCCGGAAGCAGCCCTGAGCTATATGGTTTTTGCCCTGCTCTACTTCCCTTGTATCGCCACAATCGCTGCGATCAAGGGAGAAAGCGGACGTTGGAAATGGGCGCTCTTCACAGCTGGTTATACTACTGTACTGGCTTACCTGATGGCATTTCTGGTCTACCGTATTGCCTTGCTCATCTAAAAATCACAATTGCTCCGGCCAGGAGATCTAATGTCCGTTTTTAACTCTTGATTGATAACAGAACAATCCCACTTTCATACCCCTTGAATGTTCATTTACATTCAGGGGTTTATTGTGTTTAAAGACCTGAATTTACCTCCCTCGCTTATTGTTCACCTCTTCATCTCCCTACCTCAGTTACCTGTATTTATTGCCGATTTCTCCCCGTTCAAGCATCCTACATGCTGATAACGGTCTGTACGATATTCTCTGATTATTTTCCAATATTACAGATTAAGGAAAAGATCGCATTTTCAAACCATTTTGGGGTCCCTATGTTTTTCCTAAAGATGGTTTTTCTTAGGATAATGACTGCCTGAAACCGGATTTTCCATACCCGGAATCCACTGACTAAAGCCATCTCCCATGGTAACAATACGAATAAAATGCTTCACCTCTTCATTATTGCATATATCAATATGATAATCAGATAGTTACAAATGAACATCCATCATTCACAGATCTTCAGGTACCTTAAACCCCTTCAAACGCCAAATTGTAAATATAAAAGACAAAAACAAAAATTCAGGTTCCGGCATCTTTTGAAAAAAGTAAAGCTTACTTTCAAAAAAGTAAAGCTTACTTTTTTGAAAGTAAGCTTTACTTTTCTGAAGATCTCCCATCCTGGTCCCAGCTTAAAATATGCCTTCCGACGTCCAAAAGTCCGGTGAAAGAGAAAGTGAAGGGGTAATGAAGGGTCTCATTCACCCTACACCCCGCATCAATAAAGGGAAGTGAAGGAGTGAAGGACTTTTTAGAAAAAACAGAAGGAAGGGATTTAAAGACTCAATCAGGTATGTTGCAAAAGTCCTTTTTCTATCTTATTACAAAGTCTTTTCAAACAAAATCAACACTCCTATCCGGCCTATATATTCTAGAAACGGTATTCTGTTGAGGCGGTCTTTTGCTTTAAGACCGCCTCAACAGGGAAAGATTATTTGTAAGTATCTTTAAATTCACAATCTATCGTTACATCATCCGGCACCTTGTCAATAACGGAAACCATATAACGTGTATAGGCTTCAGGAAGCAGAGTATACTCGAATGTGCTCGCTACAACATAACGGTATGCCTTGGGTAACAAAGGCTTTAATTCTATATTCCTGCCGGTCTCGATTAGTCCCGCTTTGGTCTTCCGTTTCCACAATATCACTGAATACCTCGCATAATCCATTGTATAAAAAAAAGTGTAATTAAAAGCTTCCGGCCAGGAGATATAATTCAAGAAATCCGATATCGTGCGTATCAACACAAACTGTCTGTCTTCCATATTGAAATCCGGCGTAGACAAACCGCTATTCAATATTTCCGTATTATACACCAGTCCCAAACCACGCTCGGCATTCACAGAAAGCGATATGCCTCCCGATGCTGCCAGCTTGGCATACTTGCCACAAATCAAACGGAGTGAATGTGCATCGGTATCGGTACTGGAATAAAAATAATCGAACAAATATCTGAAACGGCCGTTGGTATATGCCAATGTGTCCTGCTGTACGTAGTAAGAAGGAGAATAAAGCTCCGCTCAACCCACCAGATAAGTATACCGCTCAAAATCCATATCCGCTGGAATCTGCAACGTATCCGGTAACCATGCAGACAGATCGTCACGACTGTCTATACGTATCATACCATTCCGTTCCAAATAAGGCAAAATGGAATTGAAGAAAGAGGAATCGGCTGCTGACAAATCCTCACGTATTATTTCCACATTATCCGTCCCTCCATCACCAGGAAGTTCGGGCACCGTATCGTCCGTATCGTTGCAGGCTACCATACACCCCACAGATACCAGAGAAACCAACCATTTCGTAATAAAATTTTTCATAGTAAGAACTGTTTTATCAATTTAAATCTATTTTATGCTGTTTTTCACTCATTCAAATTTAAGTTTCGTCCAAACATCTGTTAATCTTGAATATTAAATCAAAAACTTATATTCAGCCACAATCATCACGAACGCGATAAATTTACATAAAAAATTGTACAAAAAATACTATTCAGGAAAAGTTTATCAACAGGTTTGAATTTTTATATCATCTCATTCAGATTTTGGACTGTTTCTATCCGTCATCCAACAATAGAGTTTCCCCCTTCATCCTGCTTTCCTCAAAAAAGACGGAATGATCTCAACAATCTGCCAACAGACTACTTCGAGAAAAAGAGTATTCATCTATCCTGAATTAAAAATCAGACTTTCATTCCAGGAGCATAAAAAAACGTGCCTGATCTTCACAGATCTGACACGTCAATTAACCAACCTAACTTAAAAATTAAACCATTCTATCATTTCCATAAATCTCCCCATCCGTGGTCTATGTTAATATCTGCTTCATAGATATCATGATCTGAAGCATTACCTCCGTAATTCAAATCATCCAGATTGGAGGAAACAGAAGTCGCTATTATGCCTTCACTTATAATCATACTCAGAACGATCTGAGGGGTAGAATATTCCTTTCTCATACTCTGCTTTATTCAAGTTTCGCAAGTAAAAAAGTATAGCTTTTAGTTCTGTATTTCACAGAAAATGAGTATCTTTAAGTGCTCTTAAAAAGAGCTCAATACTAAAAGCTATGGCTAAAGATAAACATATTATTTCAGAAATAGACTCATTTTTTTCTAAAAATGATTATAACAGGGCTATTAATTGTATAATCGGTACCATCTCCCGCCAGAACCTCAATTTCTCCGGCATCGGAATTGAGAAACGGCATAAGTGTAAACTCACCAGTCTCCAGGTGTTGGAACTGCTTTTGCTCTTCCCTTTCTTCATGGTGAGGAACTCTTTCCAATACAGCCATTCCGGTCTCTCGAAGTTATTTTCCTGTCGAAAGGATATGTTCTACCGTTTCCTGGAACAGGACCACATCGACTGGCGCAAGCTGGTCTATAGGATGTCCTTGCGTCTTTTGAGGCGGACCGGTGCAAGTAGCGACTCGAAAGGGGCTCTTCAGTGTCTGATAATTGACGATACGGACTTGCCCAAGACCGGCTTCAAGACAGAGCTGATAGGCCGTATCTATTCCCATGTGCTGCACAGGAGCATCCTCGGCTTCAAGGGGCTGTTCCTGTGCCATACCGACGGGAAGACACAGACCATGCTTGACTTTTCGCTTCATGGCGAGGAAGGAAAGAACCCTGAAAAGACACAAGGGCTGACAAACAAGCAGCGGAATGCCCGCTTCTGCAAAGTCCGTGACGGAGAATCCGTGGTCAACACCCGTATCCGGGAATATAAACAAAGCAAGATTGAGCGTTCCATTGAAATGGTGAGGCATGCCTTGAAGAAAGGCATACGGTCTGATTACCTGCCGGTTGACAGTCGGTTCACCTGTGCAGACTTGATACGATTCATCACTTCAAGACATTTGGAATGCCATCTGACAGGCATGATAAAGATGGGGAAAACCAGATACAAGACCGAAGCGGGAAACCTGAACGCTCCCGGCATCGTCGACAGGCTGAAGAAGGAAAAGTCGGTCAGGTACAGCCGCAGGCTGAACTGCTATTATGCCCACATGGATGCCGAATACGCCAACCGGAAAATCCGGATCTTCTTCTGCAAAAGAGGCAGGAAAGGGGCATGGAACGCATTCCTTTACACTGATACCCGACTGGGTTTCTTTGAAGCCTACCGGATTTACTCCATGAGTTGGGCCATTGAAGTCTGCTTCTCGGAAATGAAAGGGCTGCTCAGGCTCGGGAAATGCCAATGCAGGAACTTCTCTTCACAAATAGCAAGCATAAGCCTGACACTGATGCAATACAACATCCTTTCCCACATCAAGAGGTTTGAAGCCTATGAAACCATAGGGGGACTGTTTGACCGGACTGTCAACGGAGCGATGGAACTCTCGGTGACCGAACGGATATGGGAACTGATCCTGCAGATTGTAGCTGTCATCGCAGAGCTATTCTCGGCGGATGAAGAGGAAATCATCAGGATGATTGCCTATGACAATCCAAAAATCAACATCATTAAAGATTTATGCGAAGTGAAAAAGACGGCATAGGGATACTTGCGAAACTTGAATGGATTACTTAAAATCATGAATAAAAGGTTTATTGGATAACAGACAACGGATAAAAAACAGAATAAGCAAAGAACCTGTCAGCATCGTTGCAGAAACGGATTACATACCAATGGACCAGAACTTTATCAATGATCTGAAAAGTCTGATCATCAATCATATAGATGAAGAGGATTTGAATATAGATCATCTTGCAGAAGCCATGAACATGAGCAGATCTAATTTTTATCGTAAAATGAAAGGCCTGACAGATCTGACACCTGGTGAATTTATCTCTATGATACGCCTTGACCATGCCGCATACCTGCTCAAAACGGGCGGGCTTAGAGTCAACGAAGTTTGCAGTATGGTAGGATTTAAATCATTATCGCATTTCTCAAGAAGCTTTCAAAAGAAATTTGGTGTTTCTCCCAGAAACTACAGATGACAGTGATTGCAAACCAAAACAAAAGGATAAACTTCATTTCTCCTGATAATGTTGTATCTTTGCAACGAAAATCCAGCAATAATGACAACATCAAATATTCATAATACATCCAAGGAGACTCCGTTCACCACAACCCTTCCATGTGGGTTGCGGTTGACCTGCGCCCCTTCTGCCACAGATGTGGCCTACTGCGGTATAGCTGTAAATGCCGGTACAAGAGATGAGGAAGCCAATGAAAACGGACTGGCCCATTTTTGCGAACACCTGACTTTCAAAGGTACACACAGACGACGGGCATGGCATATACTTAATCGTATGGAAGCAGTTGGAGGCGACCTGAATGCCTATACGGGAAAAGAAGAAACAGTATATTATACGGCTTTCCTGAAAGAACATTTCAGCAGAGCTGTCGACCTTCTGACAGACATCGTATTCGGTAGTGTATACCCCCAACCGGAAATGAACAAGGAAGTGGAAGTGGTCATTGATGAAATAGAAAGTTATAATGATTCACCGGCAGAACTGATCTTTGATGACTTCGAAAGACTGGTTTTCGACGGACATCCATTGGGACGTAACATTTTGGGTGAAGCAGACCATCTCCGGGAATTCAAAAGCCAGGACGTACAGAATTTCGCCACACGACTTTACAGACCTGATAATGCCATACTGTTCGTATACGGTCAGATTGAACCGGAAACGGTCAAAAGAGAAGTAGAAAAATCACTGAGAAAAGTAGCCTCATCCTTACTGGAAAATGCTCCCCTGAAAAAACTTCTTACCGAAAATTCTATTCAGGAAAAACATATTCCTCTGAGGGAAGCCATTCCACCCTACCGTCCTCAAAAAATCACTGTCGAAAAAAATACGCATCAGGCGCATGTCATGATTGGCTGTCGGGCATACAGTGCCAAGGACCCCCGCCATATTGCTCTCTACCTGTTAAACAACATTCTGGGTGGTCCAGGCATGAATTCGCGGCTAAACCTTAGTTTGCGGGAAAAAAACGGATTGGTATACAGCGTGGAAAGCAACATGACCTGCTATACGGATACGGGCGTATGGAGTATCTATTTCGGCTGCGACGAACACGATGTGGCACGCTGCCAACGTCTGGTCGCCAACGAACTGAAAAAACTGACTGCCGCACCAATGAGCGAAACTGCCCTTGCTGCTGCCAAGCGGCAAATCAAAGGACAGATAGGCATTTCCGGAGATAATTTTGAAAGTATGGCATTGGCTATGGGAAAAACATTCCTTCATTATGACCGCCCACGAAGTATCGAAAAGCTTTATGGCAAAATAGATGCCTTGACTGCAGATGAACTGCATAAAGTAGCCTGTGAACTGTTTGCACCCGAAAATCTGACTACCCTTATCTATAAATAAAAAAACGGCTTCTGATTGATCAGAAGCCGTTTTTACATTATCTGGAATAGAACCCAATCAAGGAACCAAGATCTTTTTCACGACCGTCTTATTCGTGTCAGCCATTCTACATACCAAAATATATCCTCCGGATCTATATTGGGACATATTCATAGTATATTCTTTTCCGACAGCTCCTTGACGATAAAGACACGTGCCGTCCATTGCAAACAACTCTACTTGAGCCAACGGTGCATCTGCATTCAGTTTCATGACGCGATTATCAATTCTAATCTTCAGCATGTCCGCATCATCTGTAACCTGACTGATATTATCCGGATTACACAAAACTGATACAGGCTCTGAGTCTGATGTTTCTCCAAAATCACTTAAGGCACGTACCGTATAGATATTTTCTCCTGCTAAAGGCGCCGTATCCGTATACGTACACTCTGTGCTCTCTCCTATCTTCACACCATTACGGTAAATGGCATATCCTTTAATCACAGCCTCATCTGAAGCAGAATAGATATTCACGTCATCTATTTGCCACCAGTAAGACAGACCTATATTATTGGAATCATAAGCATGGAAAGAAATACGCATCCGGTCAGACTGATAGGCGGAAAGATCGATCGTAATCTTCACATAATCATTCACAACATCGCAATCCTTCATCAAGTCATAGACAGGTTCCCAGACTACACCTCCGTCTTGGCTTACTTCCACAAAATAATACTGATTCTTTACTGTTTTCTGCGGAGCGATTGACTTACTATAGAATGTCAAAGTCTGACCATTTGAGAATACAGGAGAGATCAGACGTTCGTCTTGATGGAGATCCTCCCACGCACTCTTCATGTACATAGAGTAATTGCCTGAGTAAGGCATATAGTTTTTCTCTGCCTGCTGCCAGGTCCAACCTCTGTCGCCGTAATTCTGAATCGTCCATCCATTAGGATTTTCCGTATCCTCAAATCCGTCAAACAAAATAAGCTGACCTTCCTGAGGCGCAGCCCATTCTAATTTGACCGAACCATCCTCTGAAACAGCTGCCGTTAACGCTGAAGGCGGCAGAAGGACATCTGATTGCTGACTGACCTTTAAAACGGTTTTCAAGGAAGTATCTGAAGAAGAGGTAAATATAAGTTCTGCGCTCCTAGTCTGGGTTGTCTCATTAGACGACAACGTTTCCAACGTTATCTTTGTCTCGCCCGGCTGACCTTCGCTCTGACTGACCTTCAACCAGTCCGGAACCTCATTAATCAACCAATCGACATCTGATTCTACAGTCAATTCCAGTTTTTCACCGGCCTTACCTGTAAAGGTAACCATTTCCTCAGACAGTTTTATCTGATTGGCTAATTTCTCCAAATCAAATGAAAGTGTTTCTCCACATGCAGAGATATTGGTCAAAGCAAAACGAGCCACGGTACCGTCACTGTAAAAGGGCTTAACGTCTGCCGTTCCACCAAACATATTTCGTCCACTCTCACTACTAAAGGCTGCCTGCTCAACATTTCCGTCAGTAGTAGTCGTTCCGCCCGGACGGAATATGTAAACCTCATCCAAACGGGTAGAACCGTTATAATTTACATTTCCTCCCGTAAAATTCGGATTAATGCGATAAACTAACAAACCGGATTCAGGCAAACCTACATCAAAAGTCCCCTCTTTCTTTCTATATTCCACAATAAAATACTCTTCCGATCCAATCGGACAGATCTTATAAGCTACATTCTCTTTATTCTGTCCACCCAACGGATTCAATACATACGTTCCGGGCTCTGATATTTCAGGTATGTCATCCAACCAGCCACAATAACGATATTTTGTATACGCTGACATCTGCTGAGGCACCACCAGATTGTCGGACATCAGATCCCATACTCCTACAGGATTCAAGTCATCATTCACATGGTATAAATCGTAAGTTCCAAGTGAATGTGACATTTCATGACACAATACTCCGGTATTAAGTGGAATGGGTTCTAAGGATGCCCAGCCATTGGCGTCATCAAAGACCATAAGGTAGCCGACCAACTTCTTTCCCTTTACATAAATAGCCTTCTCATCGGGCAAAGCCAGATCGGAACGGTGAGGCCACAGTAAATGACGATTGCTTAGCTCCGACCGTCCGCTCAGGATAATACACAAATTATCTATGATTCCGTTATTATCAGCGTCCAGCACGACATCATCGGGTAACTCGGAGGACAAATAATCCGCAATCTCACGGATCAAAGCCTGCTCTCGCGCAGCCTTGTCTACCTCATCGGCATATCCGATATCATTAATGCTGCCTTTTTCCTTATAATACTCTCTTTCACGCTTGGTTTGATAAGACAAAATCTTATCATTCTCCGCTGCAGGAAACAATTTACTTTTCCAGGACAATTGCCCGTAAGAGGCCTCATAAAAATAATTATAAACAGAGTTGGTACCGGGAGTCGCATCATTGAACAATTGTTCATATGTAGAAGAAGGATGCTCGAAAACCTCTTCACTCTCCCCCAAAAAGCGAACAAAACACACTAGATTGCTTAAATCCCCTTTGTTCTTATCTGCCCACACGGATAACGGTCCCAAGAGGCAAACAAACAAAATCAAAAAACGGCTTAAAGTAACTTTTCTCATAGTTGCATAAATCAATGGTAATTGATACAAAGATATTCATTTTTCAATGCAACACTGTTTTTCGACATCACTTTTTTCTTTTTCATTGAATTCTAACACTTTTTTTACCCATTTTATGTTAATAAGACATAAAATCTAAAGGTCTTTATCATCATGTCGCATGTCCGTACATTTTCTCCCACAAAGGATATTTTCAGTTTTTACCTTTACCTTGTGGATTAATGTGAAGGCAGAAAGAGGTTGATGTGTAAAGGACGAACATTCACGCTCAACATTCAAAATATAAATCTGTTATATACTGATATAAAGGAATTTTACAGAAAAGATATTCAGAGATGATATAAGGTATATGCTCCAGCAATAAATATGGAACAGGTCATTGCTTTTGAGAGCATCCGGTCTATCAGGAAAATGATGCCATACCGCAGTTTTCCAAATTGACAGTATGAAAGACTGTGATGATGTTTATGTCATGTCTGTATAGCAATTTAGCCCATTTAATAACCATAAAACCGCTTTTATTATTAATTCATACCAAAAAACAATTGATTATTTGCTCATTTCATCCTTTTTGCCTATCTTTGAGTATAGTATAACTAAACCCCGTAATTAATATCAAATTTATTCTGTAGGCTCTGTAAGTTCAAAAAAACCAAATAATTAAACATTTTCATAATCTAAAAAACATAAGCCTATGAAAAAGTATTTACTCTCATTCGTTTTTATTTTATTTTGTTTGTCCATAAACGCCCAAACCACTCCAAGCATAGAGTTCACAGCTGGTGTTGATGGCAATGAACGTAACCTGTATATTGCAGCAAACAAGATCGGAGTCAAACTTCAGATTGACTGGGGAGACGGTAATCTTGTTGAAACGGAAGAAATCGCACTTGCTGATGAATACGGATCAACAACTACAATCACCGGCGTACCAACTGGTACAGGAGTGATCAAAATCTATGGTGAAGGCATTGCAAGTTTAGATTGCAGTTCTCGTGTAGATGGCGCCCAAGTTACCAGTATTGACGTATCAAATGCACCGGACCTCACTGATTTAAGTGTCTACACCAATGCATTGACCAAACTGGATGTCAGCAAAAACGTCAATCTGACAAAATTAAATTGCTACAACAATCCTATTACAGCTCTTGATTTGTCAGCGAACACAAAACTCACATCACTCAATGCCCAAAACATGAAACTGACTGAGATTGACTTAAGTCAGAATACCGCACTAACCACAATCTATCTTAGTAATAACAACCTGACTAATATAGACTTGAGTAAAAATACAGAATTAAAAAGCTTGTATTTACTTAATGCCGGACTGACCTCAATTGACTTAAGCAATAATGATAAACTGACTTATGCGAGTCTCAACGGCAATCAACTTACGACATTGGATGTAACTGGTTGTGACGCTTTGGAAAGCTTGTTCTGCATGAGCAACCAATTGACTTCACTGTATGCAGACAACGTCACAAAGAGCGTCAATTGCAGCAAAAACAACTTCACATTAGCTACATTGCCAGCTCTGCCATGCAAGACATATACCTATGCACCACAGAATGCAATGCCTGTCGCAGAATCTATTGCGGTTGGAGAAGCATTAGACCTGTCTGCACAAAACAACATTACAGGTTTAGCCGGAGAACCCCAAGCCACAACTTATACATGGTATACTCAGAATGGAGAGGTTCTTGACCCTGCGACCTATTATACTGAAGCAGACGGTGTGTTCACTTTCATTGCAGCTCCTGCACAGCCTGTTTATTGTGTAATGGAAAGCAACGCTTTTCCTAAATTCAGCGGTAGCAATACTTTCAAGACAACTGAAACCACTATTACAGATAATGGAGACGGCGTTACAGAAGCTAATGCCAATCAAGTTGTAATCCGAATAGACAATGGTTATGTATCACTTCTGCAATTGCCTTTAAATGCAGAAGTAACCGTATCTAACATCAACGGACAGGTTCTTAGCCATAATATTTGCAAGAGCAATCAGATGCAATTGAACCTTCGTCCGGGACTTTATATTATTTCTGTAAACGGAACAGCTTATAAAGTAATTGCACAATAATATTAATCAAAAAAGAGGAGAATAGACCAACAACTCTCATTCTCCTCTTTAAATAATTTCAAACATCAACATCTCAAGTGAAAAAACCGATTATGAAAAGAGAAACTAAAATATGTCTTTTACTCTTGTCAGCCTTAGTCATCTGCCCTACGACAGAAGCCCGACGGAAAGACAAGAAGAACAAAGCTGCAATGGCAGCTCTCGTAAAAGACACAGTAAATGCTGACTATAAAAAAATAAGTAAAAACGCGGCCACACAGAAAGGACTTTTCACCACCCTGTATAATGCCAAAGAAGGTAAACTATATTTTGAAATCCCCGATTCAGCATTTAACCACATATATATTTTAGCCAACCGTGTTGCTGCGATAAGCAACACACAGGAATATGTGGCCGGACAAATAGCGACCCAACCTTTATTAATCCGTTTCACGAAAGATGAACGAAATGTTTATATGCATGAAATCCAGAGTGATGATATTGTTTCTCCAACAGATCCCATGCGCTCTGCTTTCAATAAGAATTTCTACGATCCCGTCATCAAAGGGTTCAAGATCGTCGCTTCAAACGGAAAAAATGTGGTAATTGACGTGACGTCCTTTTTCGGCGGCAACGAAAAATGTATCAGCCCTATAAAGACCGACAATCCTCTAAGCAAACTGTTAGGAGGAAAGAGTGCTCTTAAGGGAACCTTTGTATCAGATGCATCCGGAATCATCAGCTCAAAATCTTTTCCGGGCAATATAGAAATAAAGAGCAGACTTTCATTTACCCTTTCACCATTGGGACAGCCATATTCTGTAATTATGCATCGCTCTTTGTTCGCTTTACCTGAAGAGCCAATGAAGATGCGTCTTCAAGACAACCGTGTAGGATATTTCTATTCTGACAAGAGTATTTATACCACAAATAAAGATCGCCTCGAACGTCGCACGTATATCCATCGTTGGCGTTTAGAACCTAAACAAGAAGATCTCGAACGATATTTTAAGGGGGAACTGGTCGAGCCTGTAAAACCTATCGTATTTTACGTAGACTCTGCCTTTCCTGAGAAATGGCGTTCTGCCATTAAACAAGGTATCGAAGACTGGAACATCGCTTTTGAGACAGCCGGCTTCAAGAATGCCATCAAAGCGGTAGATTATCCGAAGGATGATCCAAACTTCGACCCTGACGACATGCGCTACAGCTGTTTTAAATATGCCGCCTCACCCACTGCTAATGCAATGGGACCAAGTCATATAGACCCCAGAACCGGTGAGATTCTGACTGGAGACGTGATTTGGTATCACAACATTATTTCACTGCTCCATAACTGGAGATTCGTTCAAACCGGTGCCGTAGACCCAAGAGTCAGAAAACAGGTTTTTGATGATGATGTCATGCGTGAATCCATCCGTTACGCAGCCGCACATGAGATAGGCCATACCTTGGGCCTGATGCACAACATGGGCGCAAGTTATTCCTTCTCTACCGACTCTTTACGCAATCCTGTCTTTACTCAGAAATATGGTACCACACCAAGTATCATGGACTATGCGCGTAATAACTTCATCGCTCAACCCGGTGACGTGGAAAAAGGTGTCAAACTTACTCCACCTGTCTTAGGCGTTTATGATATTTATGCCATCAATTGGGGATACAGACTAATCCCGAATACCTCTTCACCCGAAGACGAAAAGCAGACATTGGACAAATGGATAGCAGAAAAGTCTAATGACCCCATGTATGAGTTCGGCGCCCAGCAATTATTCGGAACTGTCGACCCGACAGACCAGACCGAAGACTTGGGTAATGACCACATGAAAGCCGGTGATTATGGAATCAAGAACCTTAAGATCTTAATGAAGAATCTTGAAGAATGGAACAAAGAGCCGGGTGAACGATATGATGAAATGGAAAACATGTATCGTGAAATAGTCAATCAGTATACCCGATACGTACGCCATGTGATGCCTTATATCGGAGGAATACGGTTTGAAGAAGTCAGACAAGGAGATGGTAAAAAAACCTCAAAACATTATATAGACCGCGACACTCAGCATAAAGCAATGCTTTGGTTGCTGAACGAGGCCAGAACTTACAGTGACTGGCTGACCGACAAGAATCTGATCGGCAAGTTTGAAATCAACCTGAACGCCAACGACAAACTGCAAGACATGATCATCAGCGGCCTGATCAATTCTGCCACCTTGTACCGCATACAGGAAGGAGGAATGGTGGATGCCCAAAAGAACTACACACTCGAAAATTACCTTGAGGACGTCACCAAGAACCTGTTTAAAGCACCGGAAGGAGGAAAATTGTCTGATGTAGAACAGAATCTGCAAGCTGCCGCCATCAATATCATGATCAAGAATTCGGGACTCAGCCAGCAGGCTGCCAAATCAACAACTTCACTGGCAGAAGAAACAGCAGCGACACTGCCCGAAGAATCTTTCGGATGCTGCGCACTTGGGCCATCAACAGATTTTGCCCGAATCAATTTCGGACTACCTACTCTGACAAAGGAACGGATAGGAGCAATCATGACCGGCCGGTTAAAAAAAGTATTAGCTCTGTATAAAGCACGTAAGGGAGGAGCAACAGGAAGTACAAAAGACTTCTATGATTATCAGATCCTTCTTATTGAACGTATTCTATCCAACTAACGAATTTTCATTGTCATGAAACATAAAAGTATCTATACACTCATTACAGCAGCGCTGATCTGTGGAAATATAGACGCACAGAATGCCCTACCTATGCTTAAAGGTAAGGTCATCGACCGCGGTGGTGAAACAGTTATCGGCGCCCATGTCAGATGGAAAAATGACAAGGCTGCAGCTGTAACAGACCTTGACGGAAACTTTACTATTCCGGAAAGCGGCACAGAACTGGTTGTGTCTTTTCTGGGCTACAAGACACAATATGTGAAAGTAAAACCCGGACAAAAAAACCTGGTCATCCGACTTGAAGATGATGCACAGGAACTCGACGAACTGGTCGTTATCGGATATGGTACACAGAAAAAATCCTCACTCACAGGATCTATTGAAACCATCAAAAGCGAAGATTTGCTCAGTATGCCTACGGCCAATCTTGACGAAGCGCTTTACGGACAGGTAGCCGGTCTGCAGGTAATGCAGACTACCGGCGACCCGAGTAGCGCCAAAGAAGCCAATCTGCATATCAGAGGTATCAACAATTCTCCACTATTGGTCATTGATGGTGTACCACGCTTCGGTACCAATACCAGTGACGGAGAGATGAGACTTTCCGACCTTAATCCTGATGATATAGAAAGCATATCTATCCTGAAGGATGCTGCTGCAGCAGCTGTATATGGTGCGAGAGCTGCCAACGGCGTTATCCTGGTACAAACCAAACGGGCAGCCGGCAACCAAAAAGTATCCGTCAACTACCGGGGACAAATGAATATCCAGCAGGCAACCCAATTGCCAGAATTCCTGGATGCTTATAATTATGCCCTGCTTTATAACAAAGCTGTCGAAAATACTCCAGGAACGACAAATACGGCTTACACTCCGGAACAGCTGGAACAAATCCGGACTCACTCCAATCCTAATCTTTATGGTGACGAGGATCTGCTGGATTATCTTGACAATATAGGTTACTCCACCACTCACAGTGTATCTGCAAACGGCGGTAACCAGTTTCTGAAATACTACATATCTGGAGGATATACCCATTCACAGGGCTTATACAGTGGAGTCAACCGCGACCGGTTCAACTATTCAGCCAAACTTGACGCCACACTAACCAAAGGACTCGTACTCTCACTTGACATTATGGGAGCACGTACGGACAGCAAAAATTCCAGTTATACAACCATTGATGCCGCTTATAATTTCTCACCGCTTCAGGTTCTCAGATTCAGTAACGGTTATATGGCCAGCATAGATGGCAGCAATCCGCTCATCAATGTAGAAGGACTGGGTGGTTATATCAAGGATACGGGAAGAATGAATACCATTACAGCTAACCTGAAATGGGAACTGCCTTGGGTAAAAGGACTTTCCATGTACGCACGGGCTACATTCGACAACAACAACCGCATGGAAAAAACGTTCAGCAAACCTGTCACACTTTACACCTACGATGCTCAGACCGGCGATTATGCCATCGATCCTAACACGGTCTATCCTACAGCCAAGGTTACAGTAGAACAGACTGACCGATTCGTCAACAACCAACTGTACGAAGCCGGAATCAACTATAACCGGACATTTAATTCCAAACACGACGTAGGTGCCATGCTCGTAGCCAACTACCAGCAAACACACAATCAGTACATGACAGGCGAAAACCAAAATGCTGCCATCTATCCCGAAATTATCGGTACGGCTGTTTCTGCCCGACTGATTGGTAGCGAGGCATACAACCAGCGCGCGTCACTGATTGGGCGTTTGAACTACGGCTATGATTACCGTTATTTCATTGAAGCCAGCTTCCGTGTGGACGGTTCCACTTATTTCCATCCCGACCACCGGTGGGGATTCTTCCCTTCCGTTTCAGGTTCTTGGGTACTTTCTAATGAAAAGTTTTTCAAGGAGTGGAATCAGAAGGTACTTTCCAATGTCAAATTCCGTGCTTCAACAGGTCTGTTAGGCGATGACGGACTGGTCGGAGAATATGCTTATCTGCTCACTTTCATGGAATCTACTCGGGAAGGATATAATATCGGAGGTATTTATCGTCCGGGGATTGTGATGAACACAGGAAATTATCCTAATCCAGAACTGACATGGGGTAAATCACACGATTACAATATAGCTACTGACCTTGGATTCTGGGACAACCGTTTCGGACTTACCTTCGAATATTACTGGCGTTTTGAAACAGACAAGATCACAGCAGCTCCCTCATATCTTTACCCGCCTTCTACTGGTGTGTCAGGCAATGTGCCCAACATGAACTTCAGCAAACTGAAAGCGTGGGGATGGGATTTGACACTTACACACCGTAATACCATCGGAAAGGTTAAATACAATGTGGATCTGACTTTGGCTAAAAGTGATGACAAATACCTCAATTTCGGCGACGAATCTTCTGTTTCACCTAATTTGAGACGCGTAGGACGAAGCAGCATGGTATGGGCTATGTACGAAGCAGAAGGACTGTTCCAGTCACAAGAAGAAATAGACGCTTACATGCCTAACATGAGTGAGGCTGATAAAGCGGCTCTGGCTCCCGGTGATATCAAATACAAGGATCAGAATAACGACGGAAAACTGACCACAGAGGATATGATTTACGTCAAGAATTCCTCTAATCCTGATTTTAATTTCAGCATACGTCTGGGTGCCAGTTACAAGGGTTTCTTCATCAATGCCATGTTCCAGGGGGCTACAGGCTACCAGCAGAATATTAAAGAACTTTATACTACCAACAGCGGTAGTCTCCAGCGATTCCAGGAATATCATCTCACGGACTGCTGGTCATCAGACAATCCTAACGCAACTTTGCCACGAATCAAATTTGCCACGGCTAATGACAACAACCGCAAAGAATCTACATTCTGGATCAGAGACTGCGATTTCCTGCGTCTGAAATCACTGTCTATTGGTTATGCCTTCCAACCAGCACTGCTTAAGAAAATCAAACTCAATTCAGCCAGCATTGCTTTACAAGGCAGCAACCTCCTGACATGGTCTTCCATTAGTGATCTCGGTATGGATCCGGAATCTCTGCGTGGTTATCCCATACAACGGTCTTATGGTATTACGCTAAATTTAGGATTCTAACAATTTACGTCTAACCGTTTAAACAAAAACGTATTATGAAGCTTAAGAAATACATACTCTGTGCTTTTATTACCACCGGACTGGCTTTCAATCTGACCGGGTGTGATGATTTGTTCAGAGATGCTCCTGTAGACAAAATGTCAGAAAAGGATGTATGGAAAAACTCCATGCTTTTGGACGAATATATTCTACCATGGTACAGGAACATGAATAACGGATTTTCAACTTACGTACCGACAACCATTGCATTGGTTAAAAGTGCGTCAAGATATTATATGCCATGGTTCGGTGATCAGGTTGTCCCATCCAAAACTGACTATTATAATGCCGGTTATGGTGACCTGTTAAAAAGCAATACTCAGGAAATCACCAATTGGGCACAAGTTAACTGGAGCAAATATTATTCACAAATCCAATCCATCAACCGTCTGTTCCAAAATCAAAATGAAATAGCAGAAGGATCACAAAAACAACGTATACTAGGTGAAGCTCATTTTTTCCGCGCTTATTATTATTTCATCCTTTGGAGACAATTTGGTGGAGTCATGCTGATTCAGGAACCACTTGACCCGCTTCAGGACGCAAGAAAATACCCCAGAGCATCCTATCCGGAAATGGTAGCAGCCATCGTCAAGGATGCCAAAGAAGCGGCACGAATTCTTCCTGTAGAGCACGAAAGTACGGATAAAGGCCGTATCACAAAAGGAGCCGCACTAATGCTTATAGCTAAAACCTATCAATGGGCTTCCAGCGAGTTTTTCCAAAACAAGGAGAAATCTTATTTGGGATTTACTGATGACCGTTCCCATGAGATGTTGGATTCCGCCAAGACGGCTTATGAAAACCTGTTTGCACTCAACTATTATCAGCTGGTTCCCATTACAAGCACTACCCAGGAGGGTATCAAGAACGAATACAGAAAAATATTCCTGACTAAAAACAGCCAGGAATCTATTTTGGAGGTACAACATTCTGATGACGGAAACTACGATACCGGATTCGGTCACAAACTCGATCGTGATGCAGCAGCACCTCATTTTACAGGCACAACATGTGCTTATACACCGACCCAGAATCATGTTGACGAATACGGTATGAGAGAAGGATTGACTTATGATCCTCAAAATCCTTATGAGGGACGCGACTATCGTTTCTACGCCAATATTCTTTATGACGGCTCTACTTACAACGGACACGCTATGGATATCCATTACACCAGAAACGGTAACGAAGAAGTAGCAGGCGAAGATCTGACGCCTTACGGCACATCTACTACTGCTGCAGTCACACGTACCGGTTATTATATGGGTAAATTCGTCAATGAACAACAACAGATCAATAACGACGAAGCTTATGCCAGCAGCCAGAATTATATCATCTGGCGATATGCAGAGGCTCTTCTGGACTATGCAGAGGTGATGTTCCGGCTGGGCGACACAGGAACAGCTCTTCAGAAAGTGAACGATATCCGGCAGCGGGTACACATGAACACGCTCCCGACACTCACATGGGATCAGCTGGTCAATGAACGTCGCGTAGAAATGGCTTTTGAAGAAACGACCTACTGGGATATTTTCCGTTGGGGCATTGCAGAAGAAAAACTGAACGGAAGCAGTAATCCGATTAAAGCAATAAAGATTGTGCAAATGTCCGGCCGACCGACCCAATATACCATCAGCAATATGGACCGTTTTCCACAACGGGTACGTATTTTCCAAAAGATGCAATATTATCTGCCCATTCCCTGGGATGAAATCCGCTATCACGGTGTAGAACAGAATCCGGATTGGACAGAATCATAATAACCAATGAGACAAATAATTTATTTTTAACTCAAAACACAAAAGAAAATGAAAAAAATTATCTACACACTGACTTGCGCATTAGCATGTGTCTTTAATGCACACGCTCAAGAGTATAACCTATTTCCGGCAAGTGACATTGATGCCGATGGTTGGTTATGGTTTGACACACAAGAAAAGATTGACAAATATATTGGAATCTGTGATGAAGAAAATTACAAGGTTGATCCAAATGGTAAACCAATCCAACTTATTTATGCCGATATCATGCCTGACTATCCGATGAGTACTGCTGATCCTTATTGGATAGGAGCCGGCGAAGGTGGTGAAATTGGAGCTGCCGGCTCACGTACAGGAGCACTTAAAATTGCAGCCGCATCAAGCAACATGACTGCCAACGGAGGAGGTTTCGTCGTACAGATGCCATCCTGCACCTCATACAGTATCTGTCTTTCACGTGAAGGCAGCACTTATGTACGTATGATGGCTTCAAAGAATATTAATACAAGCTTCACCAACTACGATGTGATCAGTGCAACATACGCAACCGTTTTCAAACCTCTTTTTAGAGGCGGCATATATACTTGGACCGGAATAGAAACTTTGGACAACGGCAATGATGACGCATATACACTTAAAGGCAATGAACCTATCTATGCTTATTTCCAATCTTTGACTGCTGATCCTATCTACATTCACGGAATTCGTGTCACTACACCGACCAACAGTACTGTAGGCATCAAAGAAACAACGACAAACACTACACACATCTTCTTTGAGGGTAAACGCGTTGTTCTAAACGAACCTGCCAATATCTATGTCTATAGTATAGACGGCCGCCTCGTTGCCAATAGCTATGGAAACGAAATGGATCTTTCTGGTCTGACTAAAGGTATCTATACGATCAAAGCCGGTCAAAGTACTCGTAAAATGGTTATTGAATAAAGATTGATCAGTATATAGCCCCAAATTAAGGCTGCCCTTCACTCAAATTGGGCAGCCTTTTTTATAACTGAATCAACAGTCCGAAAGGACCTGTCAATAATCAAAAAGGAAATTGGTTTAGACAGACATTTAAAAATTCCGGATAATACGATCCCAATTTCACACTGTCAATAAACATACAAGAATCATCTGTTTACGCTTCTCTTAAAGAATCTCTATATGTCAGCAAATCCTGCATCAAAACTTAAAGATTCGCTGAATTGGCATCCCTCAATACGATCAGGCTTTCAGGGCCCATATTAAACAGCAAGTCCACAATACTGAGATCAGGCTGGAAGCCCCCTGACGTAGGGAAAACCTGATAATAAGGCCCTACATTAATCGTACAGTCCTTCCTTCCAGGATCTGCTATCTCTCTATAATCCCGATAAAACTTCGCCTCTGCAGCATCAATATAATGTGATGTCAGTTCTACATCCGTTTCAATTCCTATAAGTTTGCAGATCATTTCCTGCAAAGAAAGATTGAAATCGAGCAGAAAATCATATTTTCGCGTGTAAAAAGGCAAGAAATCTTCCTCATAATATTCAAAGTAAGGCGAATTACGATAAGCACTGACCAGAGCCTGCCAATGTAAATGACGCCAGTTACCATGATCTGAAATACGGATATCCTTATAAGGCATCTTTTCATATTCAGGCTTCACAACCGGCACTGTAAGCGTTTGTACGACTCCACCTGCTGCAAGAATGCGACACCTGTTACGATACGTCTGCTTGACATAGTGATCCCACTGTTCAATACAGACCTTGTTACAACCATAAAGTCTGGCATAAAAATCTACCGGCCCCAGATATGCTGCTGCCAATAATAAAGTTTTTTCCATCATTGTTTATCTGAAAATCCGGGTGTGACCCGCATAAAAAAGCGTTCAGTACGAAAATGACAATACCATGGAGCATCTGAATCCCATGAATACAATACACGGGTCAGTTTGCCTACAATATGTGTAAAAGGCACAAAACCAAATGCTCTTGAATCAGCATGGTTGTCAGTCCGAGCAGACGCCATCCAATAATAATCATGCTTAAAACAGAAACTACGAACAAAATGCCCCGCCACACATAGTGAATCACCTATTATCACAGCTCTCACTCCTTCATGACGATTGATCATTAGTTCATACCAACGTATATTGTCCGACGTAATAGCAACCCAAGCATCTCGTCTGGGCATTTCTACGGCTTTTAAAGCCCCAACTCCCTTCGGTTTACTATTATACACCCTGCCTTCTCTGTCAGTCCAAACAGAATCACCAGGAGCAGCTAAACAGATTCCGACAAAAAGTCCATGATTCATCAGTGTATCACCAATATCAGCTGGTGAATCAAACGCAACCCAATCACCTCTGCTAACTTTCTTCTCCCCCCATCGTCTGTATCCGTCACCAAACACTTTAGGAAATCTCAGTCCATAAGTTGTCCGGTTAACCATAACACGATCACCAGCCTCAAAGACGGGACGCTCGCCAGCGCCCGGGATAGTCAAGACAGACACCCCGAAAAGACGCACTCCCGTTGCTACCACGAGCGCAAGCGCCACAACCGTCCAAAAGCTGCGCTTTATCTTCAAATCACTTCTATTGACATCATTTGATATGATCAACCAATGTAAACATCCTATTCCAGCGGACATGTCCGTCAAACCAACTGCGATCCTTATCCAATGAAAGCCAGATCAGTATTGGTTTTCCTACGATATGATCTTCCGGCACAAATCCCCAATAACGTGAATCAGCAGAATTATGACGGTTATCACCTTGCATCCAATAATAATCCATCTTGAAGGTATAACTGTCCGTCTGTTTGTCGTTAATAAAGATTTTACCGTCCTTGATCTCCAGCTTGTTGTTTTCATATACCCGTATAGGTCTTTCGTACACAGCGATATTATCCATGGTCAGTTTCAATGTTTTCCCTCGTGCCGGGATCCAGACTGGCCCATAATTATCACGTGTCCATCCTGTGTAGGCATTAAGCGGATAAAGTCCGTAAGAAACAGAATTCAAAGAATCATAAGCAATACTTTCCACAATGTCCGTACAGGTTTTAAGCCTTTCATAAGCCTTTTGCGTAAGCGGTAGAACTCCGTTCTGCTGCAATCCGCTCAAATCCTCACGACTGAGTCCCAACTCACGTACCAAGGGCTCCGGAATATCTTGTTTAAGTCTTACAATATAGTCATATTGCACGTTATCTGGTTCCTTATTGGGTTTACCATCCAGCCATACCACATGATCCTTGATCTGTAAGGTTTGACCAGGCAAGCCAACACAACGTTTGACATAGTTCTCACGGCGATCTACAGGTCTGTAAGCCACTTCACCAAACATACCCGGATTATTATTGACATACTGACGTCCCATATGGTACACCATATCAAAAAACTTTCTTTCAGCATCCGGTCCAAGCGAATCAAACGGTGGTAATCCCCCATACATCTGTGCATATTGCTGCTCACCAATACCGTAACACAATGCATAAAAATCAGCATTGGCAAACTGCGGATTCAAAGCAACCGTATCTCCAGCAGGATAGTTAAACACTACTATATCATTAAGTTTTACGTCCGGATGTCCACCTACACGTTCATATTCCCACTGAGGCCACTCCAAATAAGACTTACACCCAATTACAGGCATTGTATGCTGCGTAAGCGGCATTGAAAGGGGAGTCTGGGGTTTCCGGGGGCCATAACTCATCTTACTCACAAAAAGATAATCACCCACTAGCAACGATTTTTCGAGAGAAGAAGAAGGAATGGTATAATTCTGAAAGAAATAGATGTTGACAAAATACACTGCCACCAATGCAAATACAATCGCATCTACCCAACTCATAACAGTACGGGTCAACGGACTTTCAGCCTCTTTCCACCATGTCCAGGGTATGAATCTTGTAATATAAGCATCGAAGATAAATGGCAAAACCAACAATCCCCACCAGCTTTTTATCCAAACCAAAAAGGCCAGATAACACACGGTCACCACAGCCATTCTGCCCCATTGAGTCTTCGTTGCATGGAATCTGTTCTGCTTCATAATTAAATAATCATCAAAATTCAGTTACTGATCAGAATTTGAACATATCGTCCATAGTAAGCAATCCTTTATGATCTTTTGTAAATTCAGCTGCCAAAACAGCTCCAAGAGCAAATCCCGTACGATTATGGGCGTCGTGAGTGATAGTAATGGCATCAGCCTGGGAATCATAAGATATCGTGTGTATACCTGGTACTTCTCCTCTCCGGATACTGTCAACAGGAAATTCGTTTTCAGCACATTCATCCGTACCGCTTACCTGTCCGTCAGGAGCCACAAAACGTCCTTTCACCCATTTGGTCTTACGCGGCATCTCCTTCAGAATATCTTCTGCCAAAGTAATCGCAGTTCCACTGGGGGCATCCAATTTGTGTATATGATGTGTTTCTTCCATTCTGAGCTGATACTCGGTCAAACCGTTCATCATATCTGCCAGTTTCTTATTAAGCGCTCTGAAAACAGCCATACCGGGACTGAAATTAGAACTCCAGAATAAAGTCTGTCCTTCCTCCTCACAACGACGGGTCATTTCCTCAACATGGTGTTCGAACCATCCTGTGCTACCACTTACCACACTGACATGTGCATCAAAAGCTCTACATACATTACGAAAAGCTTCTTGCGGACAAGTAAACTCAATGGCGACATCTGCACTACGGAATCCTTCCGAATCAAAATCCTGTTGGTTATCCACATCTATGATACTGACAATCTGATGTCCTCTTTGCAGAGCAATCTGCTCTATCATACGACCCATACGGCCGTAACCTATTAATGCTATTTTCATAATGAATGATGCGTAATGAATATTTTTTTTACGCAAAGATAGGGATTTGTACTGAATTTCATTATATTTGTTTGAAAAATTAAACCTTTCAACCTGTATCTTATGGAGAAACTGCTGCATTACATATGGAACTACAGATTATTTCCACTCAAGCCATTACTGACCACTGACCAAAAGGAAGTGGAAGTAATCGATACAGGACTGATCAACAGAAACGCCGGGCCTGATTTCTTCAATGCAAAAATAAAAATCGGTGGTATTCTTTGGGTCGGCAATATTGAGATACACCAGCATTCCAGCGACTGGTACCGCCACGGACACCACGAAGACCAGCATTATAACAATGTGATACTTCACATCGCAGAAACAATCGACACCCCCATTCTCACCAGCGACCACAAAACGGTACCACAATTGGAACTGAAAGTACCGGATCATATCCGGCACAATTATGAGGAACTTTGCCGTACCATTGACTATCCCCGCTGCCACAGTATTATTCCCAAACTGGATACATTTACAGTACATAGCTGGATGAATGCCTTACTTTATGAACGCTTGGAACAACGGGCTAAACAAGTCTGCCAACGGGTAGAAGAACTCAACGGAGACTGGGAAACAGCCTATTTTATTACGTTGTCACGTAATTTCGGATTTGGAATCAATGGAGACGCTTTCGAACAATGGGCTAAAAAAATTCCTCTCACTGCTACGGCAAAGCACCGTGACAGTCTATTCCAAATTGAAGCCATATTTATGGGACAGGCAGGATTACTGGATTTAAATCTGATTCCTCAGAAATACAGGCAAGAAGCCGAACTGGATGGATATTTCAACCAACTGAAAAAAGAATATACTTATCTGGCACATAAATTCTCGCTGACTCCGATGGATCCTTCATTATGGAAATTCATGAGATTAAGACCACAAAATTTTCCACATGTGAGACTTTCTCAGCTTGCACAACTCTATTATAATCAAAATGCCGGATTATCAGTATTGCTGGAAGCCGAAACCACTGCTGATCTACATCAGATACTCAGCACTCAAACAACGAGCTATTGGGAATCACATTATTCATTTGGGTGTCCTAGCTGTAAACGAACCAAAAAACTGACCCCGAATTCACTGAATCTTATTATCATCAATACAGTTGTACCCACATTGTATGCTTATGGAAAATCACACCAAAATGAAGTTTATTGTGAACGGGCCCAACAATTCCTTGACCCTCTAAAAGCAGAAGATAACTTCATTACACGCCAATGGGAAGCTTGTGGTATAAAAGTCAAGTCAGCCTGTGATTCACAAGCTCTTATACAACTCAAGAAAGAATACTGCGACCGCAAATATTGTCTTCACTGCAGATTTGGATATGAATTTATGAAAAGAAAATCAATAGAATAAGAAGAATATGAAAACAGATTACATTTTCGAACTGAATATGAAAGTAAGGGATTATGAATGTGACCTTCAAGGAATTGTCAACAACGCCAACTACCAACACTATATAGAACATACCCGACATGAATTTCTACTTTCCAAAGGAATCAGCTTTGCAGATCTTCATGCAAGGGGTATAGATGCAGTCGTAGCCCGCCTCAACATGGCATTTAAAACACCGCTTAAAAGTGGTGACTCTTTCGTAAGCAAACTACGACTGGTCAAGGATGGTATCAAATATGTTTTTTATCAGGATATATTCAGACTACCCGACATGAAATGCTGTATCAAAAGTCAAGTTGATACCGTGTGCCTTATCCAAGGACGCTTAGGTATCTGCCAGGAACTGGATCAAATTGTTCCTACAGATGAAATAAATAACTAAATCATCCATAAACTCATTACATGACCGAAAAGGAAATCATCTATACCATGGCGTTGACACGTATTCCTCGTGTCAATATAACCACCCAACACCAACTCATGCAAGAGTTCGGCAGTGCAACAGCCATATTCGAACATCGCCGTCATATCCGTGAAATAATTCCGGATGCTTCAGACAAACTGTCGGAATCTCTGCTGGAAATGGAAAATCAGATAACAAGAGCTGAAGAAGAACTCCTTTTTATCACCCAAAATCATATCCAATGTCTTTGTTATCAAGATACAGACTATCCCTCACGACTAAGAGAATGTGATGATGCACCCCTGATTTTATATTACAAAGGAAATGCAGACCTTAACCGTATTCACGTGATCAATATGGTCGGCACACGTCATTGCACCGAATATGGAAAAGACATCTGCCAGCATTTTTTGAAGGATCTAAAAGAAATTTGCCCGGACGTACTGGTTGTCAGCGGACTGGCTTACGGTATAGACATTAACAGCCACCGTTCGGCTCTCAATAATGATTTGGACACAGTCGGCGTACTGGCTCATGGTTTGGATCAGATTTATCCACGCTTGCATCGTGATACAGCCATCCAAATGCTCTCTCATGGTGGATTACTGACTGAATTCATGAGTCGCACCAATGCCGACAAGGTTAATTTCATAAGAAGAAACCGCATTGTAGCCGGTATGGCTGATGCAACAATAGTGGTAGAATCAGCACAAAAAGGCGGTGCCCTCATTACAGCGGAAATAGCCAATAGTTATAATCGTGATGTTTTCGCCTTTCCTGGGCGTATTAATGATTTAAGCTCTCAGGGGTGTAACAGACTGATCCGTCAAAGTAAAGCCACCTTACTACAAAATGCACAGGATTTTATAGAATCAATGGGATGGCAACCATCCACAAACCTTCATAACTCCTCCAAAACTATACAAGGCGAATTATTTCCCGATCTTTGTGAAGAGGAGCAACGTATCATTGATTGCCTTAAAAAAAGACAAAGTCTACAAATAAACACTCTTACAGTCATGACCAACATTCCGGTCCATAAACTGAGTGCCTTTTTATTCAACTTGGAAATAAAAGGACTCATCAAGCTCATGGGCGGAGGAATGTACAGGTTGACATAAGAAAGAACTTTAAGAATATATTATTCTTCCAACAACATATTCATCAAAATGATACAGATCCCAACAAATCTGTAACATGTGGTAAAATGTTTTTAAGAAATTAATGTACTTTTGTTATGGAGTGGGATGTTCCTATTCCATAATAATAAAATACATAAAAATAAAGATATTAACAAAAGATTTTTAGGAAGTTGCTATTACCACTGCATACACGTATTTTGGGAATACCACTTATGATTCTTACATTTATTTTTAATAAAGATGAATATGAAATTAAGCAAAATATTGATTAGCTTTATCATGGGACTTATATATATTTCATGCACACCAAGTAAGCATTTAAACAATATAAAAGTTGAACTTTTTGATAATGGTCATGCACTTACATTTTCTTCTTTTTTGGAAGAATATAAAATCATATCACTATCTTCCAATACCTCTGAAGCCATGATAAAATACCCAGACAGGTTATTGTTCTTTGGCAATAGAATTTTCGTTATGGATAGAGGAGGAAATAAAATCATCGTGTATGATAGAAATGGAAAATTCCTCAAATCCACTGCACAGATGGTGGGACGAGGACACAATGAATATATTCGAGTAATTGATGCTTCCATATAGATGAAAAAGACAAAAAGCTCTACGTACATTGTGACGCACCTTACCAAATGATGATATTCGATCTCAACCTCAATTTGGAAAAAACAATTCCGATGGATTACTATATGGGAGAAATAGCCATAGAAGGGAATCAACTTTATGGAATTTGTTACAATAAACCGAAAGATGGAGGTGGCTATAGTTTTGTGACAGTAAACAAAAATGACTTAAAAAAAGAACCCACAATACTCTTGTCGTTTGAAAATGCAATAACAGGAAGATGGACATTGGGAAAATCTCTCATGCCTTGTCGTGACGGAGTCTATGTTTGCCTACCATTCGATACTAGAATCTACAAATTCAAAGATGCAACTATCACGGAAGAATATAACATGGATTTCGGAGAACAAGGGCTCATTGAACACCCTGTGACCAAAGATATGAATCCAAGATGGTTTGATAAATACTATCGCGACATCAATTGGTCTATTGTAAACATGACTGAATCTGATTCCATATTATTATTCAATACCAATAAAGCACATGCGTTCATCATGAACAAGAACCAATACCAATGTAGCGGACACATGAATTTAAACAATGATATTTTTCCTATCTCATGTGCAAGAATAATTCCATCACAAAGACTGTCAAATGGAGTGGTTTATTTCATAATACCTAGTTCCATTGAAAAAATGTTGGAACAAGCCAAGAAAGGCAAAGAGACATTGACACCTGCCATAAAAGAATTTAAACAGAAGTTCGACCCTAACGGCAATCCCCTGCTTATCGTTTGGAATATCAAATAAAAAATCTCCGGCAAGAAATTCATCATTCGCTTCTGCCGGAGGGTTTTCTCTTTATAAACAGGCCTATCCCCCAATACGATCAAATAAACAACCTCATCAAACTAAAAGGTGGAGGTATGTACAAGTTTAACCACAAATTACTGGATCTTTTTGATAAAAAACAAGATTCGAATCCTTTCCTATTCAGAAAACAAAACCCATTTATGACCATTAGTGTTACATATATTTTTTAACAGGTAATATCTAAAAAATATGTAACATCTTTATTTGCCTAATATAAAAGAGCAGCCTAACTTTATATGCTTTTTCAAATAAACGGCATTCACCTTCCCTGAAAAACAGTTGAGAAACAACAGATATTAATTAACCGTTATATTTATGAAAACAGAATCAATCAAAAACAAAATGAAAAAACACAGTTGCCGGGCAATGGCCTTAGCCTGTACTTTACTTTTTAGTGGAGCATTAGCTACTGTTAACGGAAAAACGGATAAAAACGTACCAACATTTTCTCAGTTCACTTACCAAGGTAATGACAAAATTTACAAAGAAAATCCTTTGGCTGCAGATGAATTTTATACGCCGATCCTACAAGGTTGCTATCCAGACCCTAGCATTACCCGTAAAGGCAATGACTATTATTTGGTCAATTCTTCATTTGCCATGTTCCCAGGTGTTCCTATTTTTCATTCTACAGATTTAGTCAACTGGAAACAAATAGGACACGTCTTAGATCGCAAATCTCAATTGAAAGTGGAAGACTGCGGTATCAGTATGGGAGTTTATGCACCTGCCATAACTTATAATCCACACAACGATACTTTTTACATGATTACAACTCAGTTTTCCGGAGGATTCGGAAATATAGTAGTCAAAACTAAAGATCCCATGAAAGGATGGAGCGATCCTATCAAACTTAACTTTGACGGAATTGATCCTTCCTTATTCTTTGATGATAATGGAAAGGCTTACGTAGTACATAACGATGCTCCTGCGAAGGGAAAAGAACTTTATAACGGTCATCGTGTTATCAAAATATGGGAATACGATACGGAAAAGGATCAAGTAATCCCTGGCACCGACAAAGTCATCGTCAACGGTGGTACTGATATCACAAAAAAACCGATTTGGATTGAAGGGCCACATTTATATAAGAAAAACGGACGCTATTATCTGATGTGTGCAGAAGGTGGTACCGGAGGCTGGCACAGTGAGGTCATATTTTCCGGTGACTCCCCTACAGGCCCATTCAAGGCTGCTCCAAACAACCCGATCCTTACACAACGTTACTTTGCCAAGGATCGTACCAATAAAGTAGACTGGGCTGGACATGCAGATCTGGTTGAAGGACCAAACGGTAAATATTATGGTGTGTTCCTAGCTATTCGTCCTAACGAAAAAGGTCTGGTTAACACAGGTCGAGAAACTTTCATCTTACCCGTAGACTGGAGCGGTGAATATCCTGTATTCGAAAACGGTCTGGTTCCCTTGGCCTGCAAACTGAAAATGCCTGCCGGAGTGGAAAACAAAACCGGCAAGGATGGCTATTTCCCTAATGGTAACTTCACATTTGAAGATAAATTCATTTCCAATGATCTAGATTTACGTTGGATAGGCCTGCGTGGTCCACGTGAAGATTTCATTTCCATAGCTAAAAAAGGCGGACTTAAAATAAATCCATTTACCACTCAAATTAAAGAAGTAAAACCTACTTCTACCCTCTTCTATCGTCAACAGCACAGTCATTTCACTGCCACCACAACCATGCAATACCGACCAGACACAGAAGATGCTTTAGCCGGCCTGACATGTTACCAGAATGAAAAATTCAATTATGTATTCGGTGTAACCAAAAAAGATAAGGATTACATTCTTTTATTGGCCAAGACTGAAAAAGGAAAAACAACCATCATAGCTTCAACAAAAATAGATATCAAAAAACCAGTTTCACTACAAGTCGAAGCCAAAGGAAATGATTATCGCTTTAACTATGCCATAGACAATGCAACTTTTGTCAACCTAGGTGGTACTGTTTCAGGTGATATCCTTTCTACAGACGTAGCAGGCGGCTTTACAGGCGCTCTGATCGGATTATATGCCACGAATGGTAATACGATCAAGCCTTAAAATTTTAAAGGCTTAGAATACGATTCTAGCACTTCTAAATAAAAGGATTCATACTCAAAATAGTCAAACTTATATTTTTAACCTATTGAAATGAAAGTGTACTGCAACCAAAGCATACACTTTCATTTTTATTTTATCAAAATAAAAAAAGAAAAAACAGGCATCATAATCTGATTTGCCAACCTACCACAACTTCCCCAAAAATCTTAGGCTCAAAGAAAAATATCTTAAGAAGAAAGTCCAAATGCCCTTTAAATACAAAAAATAAAATATTTTTTATGCATCTTTCTATTATCAAACAGAACTCGAACAAAAATAAAACACCAAAATGACACAATAAAAGCAATTATACATAAAATATGCTTTAAAAAACAATACTACAACAATAAAAAACAATATAATAATAATAAAATAAGATCATTTTGACTTCCAAAAACATCGCAAAAATGATATAAAAATGATTTCTCGGATAACTATCCATCTATTTTTTAAATAAAAATGTCAAGATTTCAAAAAATCAAATCATATCACTGAAAAATCAGAAAAGGTAATTCACAATTTATACGATAAAACCATATTTTAAATTTCACAAATGAACCAAGTATAAATTAAAAAAGGTGTACCAGCCATAAGCTGATACACCTTTTATCTCACATAAATGAAACTTTATTCAGACTAGTCGTTCAATTTTGCCTTGATGAATTCGCGGTTCAAACGGGCAATATTAGAAATGCTTTCACATTTCGGACAAACAGCTTCACAAGCACGAGTGTTTGTACAGTTACCAAAACCAAGCTCATCCATCTTTGCAATCATAGCCTTGGCACGACGTGCAGCTTCAGGACGTCCCTGAGGCAACAAAGCTAACTGACTTACCTTAGAAGATACGAACAACATAGCAGAACCGTTCTTACATGCAGCCACACAAGCACCGCAACCGATACAGCTGGCACAGTCCATAGCTTCATCAGCATTCTGCTTAGGAATCAGAATGGCATTAGCATCCTGAGGCTGTCCTGTACGTACTGTTACATAACCACCAGCCTGCATGATCTTATCAAAAGCTGTACGATCTACCATACAGTCCTTAATAACCGGGAAACCGGCTGAACGCCATGGCTCAACTGTAATGGTATCGCCATCTTTAAATTTACGCATATAAAGCTGGCAAGTTGTAGCACCACGTTCTGTTTTACCATGAGGTGTTCCGTTGATATAAAGTGAACACATACCACAGATACCTTCGCGACAGTCATGATCGAAAACAAACGGCTCTTTACCTTCTTCAATCAGCTGCTCGTTAAGGATATCCAGCATCTCCAGGAATGAAGTATCACCTGGAATATCCTTCATTTCACGTTCGTCGAAGTGACCTTTGTCTTTCGGTCCGTTCTGACGCCAAAATCTTATCTTAAATGAAATATTTTTATCCATTGTTTTTTTCTTTTTAATCGTTGAACAAACCTTTTTAATTAGCTCTTGTAGTTACGTGTCTGAACCTTGATAGCTTCATATACCAACGGCTCTTTATACAATACCGGAGCCACATCATCTGAGCCCTGATATTCCCAACAAGCTACATAGAAGTAGTTCTCATCATCACGTTTTGCCTCGCCTTCTTCAGTCTGGTACTCTTCACGGAAATGTCCACCACAAGATTCATTTCTGTTCAATGCATCATAAGCGATCAACTGACCCATAGTGATGAAGTCATTCAGACGTAACGCCTTTTCAAGCTCTACATTCAAACCTTCCTTAGCACCCGGAATGAACAACTGAGTTTCGAATTCCTGACGGATCTCCTTCAAACGCTTCAAACCTGTTTCCAGACCTTCCTTCGTACGACCCATACCTACATATTCCCACATCACATGTCCAAGTTCCTTATGGATAGAATCAACAGATCTCTTACCCTTAATGTTCATCAAATGATCAATACGGGCATTAACAGCCTTTTCTGCTTCAACAAACTCAGGAAGATCTGTAGAGAAGCGTGGTACAGTAATCTGATCGGCCAAATAATTCTGAATAGTATAAGGTAATACGAAATAGCCGTCTGCCAAACCTTGCATCAAAGCAGAAGCACCCAAACGGTTTGCTCCGTGATCTGAGAAGTTACATTCACCAATAGCAAACAAGCCCTTGATAGAAGTCTGCAACTCATAGTCTACCCAAATACCACCCATCGTGTAGTGAATTGCAGGATAGATCATCATCGGAGACTTGTAAGGAGACACATCAGTGATCTCTTCATACATATCAAACAGGTTACCATAACGCTGTTCTACTACATCCTTACCCAAACGGTTGATGGCATCACTGAAATCAAGGAATACAGCCAAACCGGTATTGTTTACACCAAAGCCTTTGTCACATCTTTCCTTTGCTGCACGTGAAGCCACATCACGAGGTACCAGGTTACCGAAAGCCGGATAACGACGCTCCAAGTAGTAGTCACGATCTTCTTCCGGAATATCTTCTCCCTTAAGAGTACCAGCCTGCAACTTCTTGGCATCTTCCAATTTCTTAGGAACCCAGATACGACCATCGTTACGCAAAGACTCAGACATCAAAGTCAGCTTAGACTGCTTGTCACCATGTACAGGAATACAAGTCGGGTGAATCTGAACATAAGCAGGATTTGCAAAATAAGCTCCCTTACGATAACACTGCATAGCAGCAGAACAGTTACAACCCATAGCATTTGTAGAAAGGAAATAAGTATTTCCATAACCACCAGTTGCTATAACGACTGCATGAGCTGCAAAACGTTCCAACTTACCTGTTACCAAATTACGGGCAATAATACCACGTGCACGACCATCGATCATGACAAGGTCCATCATCTCGTAACGAGTAAACAACTTCACCGTACCGGCATTAACCTGACAACTCAATGCTGAGTATGCACCAAGCAAAAGTTGCTGTCCAGTCTGACCCTTGGCGTAGAAAGTACGTGAAACCTGTGCACCACCAAATGAACGGTTAGCAAGCATACCACCATATTCACGTGCGAAAGGTACACCCTGTGCAACACATTGATCAATGATATTATTTGAAACTTCAGCCAAACGATATACGTTAGCTTCGCGAGCACGATAGTCTCCACCTTTGACAGTATCATAGAACAAACGATATACAGAGTCACCGTCATTCTGATAATTCTTTGCAGCATTGATACCACCCTGGGCAGCGATAGAGTGTGCACGACGTGGAGAATCCTGGATACAGAAATTAAATACACGGAATCCCATTTCACCAAGTGAAGCCGCAGCAGAAGCTCCGGCCAATCCAGTTCCCACAACGATGATATCCAAACGACGTTTGTTAGCCGGATTCACCAATTTCTGGTGCGCTTTATAGTTCGTCCACTTTTCTGCTACCGGTCCTTCAGGAATTTTAGAATCTATTATCTTAGTCATAATCGTTTTTCAATTTAATGATTCATTAATATAATTAGCAGCATCCACCGCAGAAAGAAAAATACAAAGCGACTACAAGGAACATCAGGATCACGATTGTGGTATAGATGTTACCAATCACTTTCCAACGGTTAAACCAAACCTTACCGTTCCAACCCAATGTCTGAATAGCACTCCAGAATCCGTGAGTAAGATGGAACCACAAAGCAATCAACCAAATTACATAAATGACCGTAAACACCGGCTGGCTGAAAGTCTTCACAATATAACCATAACCGTCTGCTGCATGAAGACCGCCCAACATAGGATCACCAATCAATTCGGCAAACATCATGTTATACCAGAAGTTGTAGAAATGAAGTGCCAAACCCAAAAGCACGATGATACCCAGTACCAACATGTTTTGTGAAGCCCACTCTACCTTCTCAGGTTTTACCGTTACATCATAACGGTTATTGCCACGTGCCTGACGGTTCTGCATAGTAAGCCAGAAGGCATAAATAATGTGAATGACTGCCAAAGCTGCCAAACCGATTGTTGCTACTACGGCATACCAGTTGGCACCAAGGAATTCACAAATCATGTTGTAGCCTTCACTCGAGAATAAAGCCACAACGTTCATTGACGCATGAAACGTCAAGAACAGGATAAGTGCAATACCAGTGACTGACATTACCACTTTCCGTCCAATAGATGAATCACATAACCACATAAATAATTGAATTTAAAATATTTATTAAATAAAATAAAGAATTTCAAAGCTTCGTGAATTCTGTTACATGTCCTTTATCATCTGCAAATTTAATCTAAATCCTCGATTGAACAAAGAAATAACCAAAGATATTCCTAAAAAAACATTACTTTTGCGACATAGAAAAAAACTATAAAATGGAGTTTAAATACGATGTTATTGTGATTGGTGGCGGACATGCCGGCTGCGAAGCAGCGGCTGCCTCTGCCAATATGGGAGCCAAGACATGTCTGATCACCATGGACATGAATAAAATTGGCCAGATGAGCTGCAACCCTGCAGTAGGCGGTATTGCCAAAGGACAGATCGTAAGAGAAATTGATGCACTTGGCGGTTATATGGCTCAAGTGACAGACAAAACTGCCATCCAGTTCCGCATGTTGAACCGTTCTAAAGGTCCAGCCATGTGGAGTCCGCGCGCACAATGTGATCGAGGCAAGTTTATCTGGGCTTGGCGTGAAGTTCTTGAAAACATTCCAAATCTTCACATTTGGCAGGATCAAGTTAAAGAACTGATTGTAGAAAACGGGGAAACAGCTGGTGTCCGTACTTACTTTGACGTCATATTCCGGGCACGTTGCGTCATACTGACAGCAGGTACTTTTTTGAACGGCCTGATGCATATCGGACATACTCAAATACCTGGAGGAAGAGTCGCCGAACCTGCGTCATATCATCTAACGGAATCCATCACGGCACATGGTATCACAATGGGACGAATGAAGACAGGAACTCCCGTACGCATCGATGGACGAACCGTTCATTTTGAAGAAATGGAAATTCAGGAAGGTGAAAATGACTTTCATCGTTTTTCATTTCTAGAAACCAAACGTCATCTTCGCCAACTGACATGCTGGACATGTTTTACCAATCCGGATGTACACCGTGTATTGGAAAGCGGATTACCGGATTCACCGCTTTACAATGGACAGATCAAAAGCATAGGTCCACGATATTGTCCAAGTATAGAAACCAAGTTGGTTACATTTCCAGAGCGCGAACAGCACCAGCTTTTCCTTGAGCCGGAAGGTGAAAACACTCAGGAATATTACTTGAACGGTTTCTCATCAAGTCTTCCACTCGATGTACAGCTTAATGCCTTAAGAAAAATTCCGGCATTCCGGGATGTACATATCTACAGGCCTGGTTATGCAATAGAATATGATTATTTCGATCCTACACAATTAAGCCATTCACTGGAATCGAAAATTATTCCCGGCCTTTTCATGGCAGGTCAGGTTAATGGAACAACGGGTTATGAGGAAGCAGGTGGCCAAGGTATCGTAGCAGGAATCAATGCCGCATTAAAATGTGCAGGAAGCGAACCATTCATCATGCACCGCGATGAATCTTATATTGGCGTTCTGATAGACGATTTGGTCACGAAAGGAGTAGATGAACCTTATAGAATGTTCACATCACGTGCAGAATACCGTATACTACTACGACAGGATGATGCTGATGCGCGTTTGACAGAACGTTCCTATACATTAGGATTAGCGTCCAGAGAACGTTATGAACATTGGATGAAGAAAAAAGAGCAAATTGAAAAGATCGTGCATTTCTGCGAAGACTTTTCTCTGAAGCCAGCTTTAATCAATGACGGTCTGGAGAAATTGGGGACGACTCCACTCAAATACGGATGCAAATTATTTGATGTCATCAACAGGCCCCAAATTACGCTACACAACATTGCAGATTTTGTCAGACCTCTCAAAATGCAATTGGAGGAGATCAATGAAAGGAAAGAAGAGATCATTGAAGCTGCAGAAATCAAAATGAAGTATCATGGTTATATTGCCCGTGAACGAATTATCGCTGACAAGATGCAACGTTTAGAAAGCATCAGGATAAAAGGCAAGTTCGACTATAAGAATATGAACGCCCTTTCCACTGAAGCCAGACAGAAACTGGAAAAGATAGATCCTGAAACACTGGCTCAAGCCGGACGTATCCCAGGAGTATCTCCAAGTGATATTAACGTCTTACTGGTACTTCTTGGCAGGTAATTAACAGATACGATGTTTCACGTGAAACAACACTTGAATTATTAACAACTAAAATACTGGTTATGAACAATCCAACACTTCTAAAAAATTTGAGAAACATTCCGGATTTCCCTATTCCCGGCATTCAGTTCAAAGACGTCACAACTCTGTTTAAAGATGCAGAATGTATGCAAATCATGATTGATGAACTTTATGAACTATACAAGGATAAAGGCATCACCAAAGTGGTAGGAATAGAATCCAGAGGATTCATCCTCGCACCTGCATTAGCGATCCGTTTGGGAGCCGGTTTTGTCATGTGTAGAAAGCCTGGAAAGCTACCAGCCGAAACTGTACAAGAGAGCTACCAAAAAGAATACGGAGTAGATACTATCGAAATTCACAAAGATGCCATAGATGAAAATGATGTAGTCTTACTACACGACGATTTATTGGCTACAGGAGGATCAATGAAAGCAACATTGAACCTTGTAAGAAAATTCAATCCCAAGAAAGTTTATATCAATTTCATCATAGAACTGACTCGTGAAGGTCTTCACGGCAGAGATGTATTCGACAAGGATGTAGAAGTACAGACCTTGCTCACCGTATAATACTTTTTATTTATCTAATCAAAGGGGACAAGGCAAATAAGAACTTGCCCCCTTTTTTATATCACTATCTCATGACTGCAGAAGAAAAAGAAAAAACGCTGGACTACTTAAAAGGGATTGTACTCAATCTGCCTGAAAGTCCGGGATGCTATCAATATCTTAATGAGAATGGCGAGATCATTTATGTTGGAAAAGCCAAGAATCTGAAACGTCGGGTCTATTCTTACTTTAGCAAAGAGCATCAAAGCAGAAAAACAGCCATGCTCGTAAGTAAGATAAGAGATATAAAATACGTCGTGGTCAACACCGAAGAAGACGCCCTATTACTTGAAAACAACCTCATCAAACGTTATAAACCACATTACAATGTACTATTAAAAGACGACAAGACATACCCTTCCATTTGTATTACCAACGAATATTTTCCACGCATATTCAAAACACGAAAAATAATCCGCAACGGCTCCATTTACTTCGGTCCATACAGCCATATCCCTACTCTTAATTCCTTGCTTGAACTGATCAAAAACCTCTATCCGCTCCGTACATGCCATTTACCCCTTACGCCCGAAAATATCCGTAACGGTAAATTCAATGTATGTCTGGAATACCATATCAAGAATTGCAAGGCACCCTGTATTGCGAAAGAAAGCCATGAGGACTATATGAAATATATTCAGGAAGCTAAAGAAATATTAAAAGGCAATACAGCCGAAATAGAGCGGGAACTTCTGAAGCAGATGCAGCAACTTGCCTCTGAAATGAAATTTGAAGAAGCTCAAATGATCAAACAAAAATACGATCTTTTGGAAAACTACAGAAGTAAGAGTGAAGTGGTAAGCCAAATACTTCATAATATAGACGTATTTTCTATTGAAGACGATGAACAAAGTGCATTCATCAACTATCTTCATGTGACTAACGGCTGCATCAACCAGGCCTTCACTTTCGAATATAAAAAGAAGCTCAATGAATCGGCAGAAGATCTGCTTATGCTTGGAATAACCGAAATGCGCGAACGCTATCAAAGCCATTCAAAGGAGATCATAGTCCCATTTCCTATCAGCTATGAATTAGGTAACCTCACCGTAACAGTCCCACAAAAAGGCGAAAAAAAGAAGCTTCTGGATCTCTCATTACTTAATGTCAGACAATATAAATTAGACCGACTGAAACAGGCAGAAAAGCTCAATCCTGAACAAAAGAGCGTACGCCTGATGAAAGAAATTCAGCAAGCTCTTAACCTCGAGAAACTACCCATACAAATAGAATGTTTCGATAATTCCAATATTTCAGGAACGGATGCTGTAGCTGCTTGCGTAGTATTCAAAAAATGCAAACCGAGCAAACAAGATTATCGCAAATACCATATCAAGACCGTAGCAGGACCGGATGATTATGCCTCCATGAAGGAAGTGGTCAGACGACGGTATTCACGGGCCGTGAAAGAAAATACTCCCCTGCCCGACCTTATCATTACCGACGGAGGAAAAGGACAAATGGAAGTGGTTAGAGAAGTTGTAGAAGACGAACTCCATTTACACATTCCTATAGCCGGATTAGCTAAAGATGACCGCCATCGTACACACGAACTACTTTATGGTTTTCCACCTGTCGTGATAGGACTCAAATTAGATTCACCTTTATTCCGGTTAATGACCCAGATACAGGATGAAGTCCATCGCTTTGCCATCACATTCCACCGTAATGAACGAAGCAAACACCAGATTGCATCCGAACTGGATCATATCAAAGGTATTGGCGAAAAAACAAAAACAGCCCTGCTCAAACACTTTAAAAGTGTCAAACGTATCCGTCAGGCCAGTCTGGAAGAACTAACTGAAATAATAGGTCCGGCCAAAGCAAAAATAGTTCTTGAAAATCTCTGAAATAAACAGTTTTTCGCTATATTTGTAAAACAGAGAATTCAGTTTGACCAAGTCAATCATAAAACAAAAAAATCATTGACTCCGCCATTCAACCTTCAGCCTATTTACAGAAAATAAAATATATAAAATTTTTATGAGAACAGTCATTCAAAGAGTTTCCCATGCTTCTGTAACCATCAATGGAATATGTAAATCAGCCATTAAACAAGGAATACTCATTTTACTCGGAGTGGAAGAATCTGATAATGAAGAAGATATCAAGTGGCTATGCCATAAGATAGTCAACTTGCGTATTTTCGATGACGAAAACGGCATTATGAACAAAAGCATTATTGATATAAATGGTAAAATTCTGGTTATCAGCCAATTTACGCTAATGGCTTCCTACAAAAAAGGTAACAGACCATCATATATTAGAGCAGCCGGCCATCATATTGCAATCCCACTATATGAATCTTTTTGCAATCAACTTGGCAAAGAATTAGGAAAGGCTGTTTTAACCGGTGAATTTGGTGCTGACATGAAAGTAGAATTACTTAATGACGGGCCCGTCACTATCTGTATGGATACTAAAAACAAAGAATAGTCATGACTATAAAAGAAGCACAACAACAAGTAGACCAATGGATACATACCATCGGAGTCCGCTACTTCAGTGAACTCACAAACATGGCGTGCCTTACGGAAGAAGTGGGCGAACTGGCTCGTGTCATAGCCAGAAAATACGGTGACCAGTCTTTCAAAAAAGGAGAAGAATGTAATCTTGAAGAAGAAATGGCAGATGTACTTTGGGTTCTTATCTGCCTAGCCAATCAAACAGGTGTAGATCTGACCGAGGCACTCCAAAAAAGCATTGAAAAGAAAACGACAAGAGATAAGGAAAGACATATTAACAACATTAAATTGACTAATCATGAATGAACAAACCAATCTGCATGAAGCTGAATTCAGCAAATATGAACAGGCTCTGAAGAAATATAATCTCCAGATCAACGACAATGATGTAAAAACAGCAGTAGAAAAGATTATTGCCGAAAAGGTTCCTGAGAATGATACGAAAGAAGTCAAGAAATTCCTTATGGGAAGTGTAGAACTTACCTCGTTAAGTACAACTGACAGCGAAGAAAGTATTCTTCGGTTTACTGAAAAAGTCAATCAGTTTGAAGCTGCTTATCCTGACCTACCCCATGTAGCAACAATCTGCGTTTATCCTTGTTTTGCCAAAATAGTCAGTGAATCCCTCGAAATTGAAGGTGTAGAAGTGGCTTGTGTATCGGGCAGTTTCCCTTCCTCACAAGCACTTATTGAAGTAAAGGTAGCCGAAACTGCACTGGCTATTCATGATGGTGCAACAGAAATCGATATTGTAATGTCTGTAGGTAAGTTTCTTAGCGGCGACTATGAGACCCTATGCGATGAAATCAGTGAATTAAAAGCTACTTGTGGAGAGAAAAAGATGAAAGTCATACTCGAAACCGGTTGCTTGAAAACGGCTGAAAACATCAAAAAAGCTTCTCTTTTGGCCATGTACGCCGGTGCAGACTACATTAAGACATCAACCGGAAAACTTGAACCGGCAGCTACTCCTGAAGCCGCCTATGTAATGTGTCAGGCCATTAAGGAATATTACGATGAAACCGGCATTCAGATCGGTTTCAAACCAGCAGGAGGTATGCATACTGTTCATGATGCCCTAGTCTATTACACTATTGTCAAAGAAGTATTAGGTGAAAAATGGCTTACCAATCAATGGTTGCGTTTGGGAACAAGTCGTCTCGCAAACTTATTACTGAGTGAAGTAACCGGTGAAGAGATTAAATTCTTCTAATCTACTCAGTAAAAAACATCTTTTTTAAACTGAAAGGAGGGCTTGACCAAGCCCTCCTTTCATAGTTTTATGTTATCAAAATAATAAAAGTTACGATACACGCTTAAGCACAAAATCCAAATACAACTGTAATGCTTCTCTAACCTCATCATTTCCCTCATCCGAAAGCAATTCCAACGCACTGTTACGGATTTCATCCATTTTATGACGGGCATAATCTATACCTCCTGACTGTTTGGTAAACTCTACCAGATTCTTTATTTCATCTTCTGTAGCCTTCCCTGCTCTGACCTTCAAAGCGATTTCATGCCATTTTTCCGCTCCCGGCTGCAAAACTGCGTATATCACAGGCAAAGTAAGTTTACCTTCCTTCATATCATTTCCGGTCGGTTTTCCAACTTCTACATCATAATAATCGAAAACATCGTCTCTAATCTGAAAACACAGACCAACGTATGTACCAAAATCTCTCAATCTGACAATCTGAGCCTTTGTAGCTCCAGATAACAAAGCTCCTACCTCCGCACAGGATGCAAATAAAGAAGCGGTTTTACTACGAATTACATCAAAATACTGTTCCTCACTAATCTCATCCGACTTCACATTTGACAACTGCTGTAACTCGCCATCTGAAAGCGTCTGTCCTAACCTGGCTACAATATCAACAACCTCAAGACTTCCTGCAGTAGCAGCATGTTTCAATGAAGTTGAAAGCAGATAATCTCCAACCAATACTGCAGCTTTATTATCCATCAATGCATTAACAGAAAGTTGTCCTCTCCGTTCACCGCTTTCATCAACAACATCGTCATGTACAAGACTGGCCGTATGAAGCATTTCCAAACTGACTGCAGCATGAAGCACAGCATCATTGACCTTACCGTATCTTTTAGCAGCCAACAGTACCAAAATAGGACGCATCAACTTACCCTTACGGCTCAGCACATGTTGTAAAGCCATTGTCAAAAGAGCATTCTGATGCTGTAATGTAATACCAAAAAGCGACTCGAAATCGGCCATCTCCCGCTCTATCGGTTTACGAATCTGAGTTAATACATCCATATAATAAGCTAATTTGAAGTACAAATTTACACAAAATTCAAAAGCTACTCATATTTTTTGCGTAAATTTACAGAGAAAATATACGATTAATATGGAGAAACTATTTCTATTAGATGCCTACGCCCTGATTTATAGGGCATATTATGCATTTATCAAAAATCCCCGTATCAATTCCAAGGGACTTAATACCTCGGCTATACTAGGTTTCGTCAACACCTTGGAAGAAGTGCTCAGCAAAGAGCACCCTACCCATATAGGTATTGCTTTCGATCCCTCTGGTCCTACTTTCCGTCATGAAGCCTTTGAACAATACAAGGCACAGCGAGAAGAAACTCCTGAAGCTATCCGCACTGCTGTACCCATCATCAAGGATATCATTCGGGCATATCGGATACCAATACTTGAAGTGAAAGGTTACGAAGCCGACGATGTCATAGGTACACTTGCACGACAAGCTGACGAACTGGGTATTGAAACCTATATGATGACTCCAGACAAAGATTATGGCCAGCTCGTCACATCTCATGTCAGGATATATCGTCCTAAATACGGAGATAAGGAATTTGAAATAATGGGTATAAAGGAAGTAACCGAGAAATATGGTATCAATTCTCCACTACAAGTCATCGATATGCTCGGACTCATGGGTGATGCTTCAGATAATATCCCGGGATGTCCAGGCGTAGGCGAAAAAACCGCTGTTAAACTGATTCAACAATTCGGTTCCATCGAAAATTTACTGGATCATACCGATCAGCTCAAAGGAGCACTTAAAAGTAAAGTAGAAACAAACAAGGAACAAATCACATTCTCCAAATTTCTCGCTACTATCAAAACAGATGTACCGCTTTCACTTGATATGGCGGCACTGAAATATGAGGAGTCCAACATCGACTCTCTCAAACAGCTTTTCGAAGATTTGGAATTTCGGACACTTATCGAACGTAAATTCAAAAAAGAAAACATTATCAACAAACCCATTGCTACACAGGGCTCTCTTTTTGAAGATTTTTCAGATAACAGTCAAGAAATTCCTGAAAATTCAAATCTCACAAGGTATCAGAAAGATAAATCAGACTATCAACTAATTGAAAAAAAAGAAGATAGAAAGAAAATTATTGATTTATTCCTTACAAGCAAAATTCTCAGTCTAGATACTGAAACAACAGGTACTGATCCCATTAACGCAAAATTGGTAGGATTAAGCTTCAGTATTAAGGAAAATCAGGCTTTTTATGTGCCAATTCCTCAAGAAAGCAAAGAAGCGTTTAATATTGTTAATGAATTCAAAGAAGTATATGAAAATGAGAACATATTAAAAATAGGTCAAAATATCAAGTATGATCTGATGGTTCTCCAAAATTATGGTATCACACTTAAAGGTGAAATGTTTGATACCATGATAGCCCACTACCTTCTACAACCTGAACTCCATCATGGCATGGATTATCTGGCAGAAGTGTACCTTCACTATCAGACCATCCATATAGAGGAATTAATCGGCCCAAAAGGAAAAAACCAAAAAAATATGGCTGATCTTCCCCCTGCAGATGTCTATGAATATGCTTGTGAGGATGCAGATATCACCCTCCGGCTCAAAAACATTTTTGAACCTTTATTAATAAAAGAAAATTGCTACGAACTGTTTAGGCAAATCGAAATGCCTCTTATGCCAGTACTGGCATGGATGGAACGAAACGGAGTCTGTATAGACAGCAAGGCACTTAAAGAAACGTCCATACAATATACAGAAGAAATGAACCGGCTGGAAGAAGAAATCCATCATCTGGCAGGGGAATCTTTCAATATAGCTTCACCCAAACAAGTAGGAGAAATCTTATTTGAAAAACTGAAAATAAGCGACAAGCCTAAAAAGACAAAAACCGGACAATACGTTACTTCTGAAGAGGTCCTCGAAAGTTTAAGAAACAAACATGAAATTGTAGAAAAAATTCTTGAACACCGTGGACTGAAAAAGCTTCTAGGGACCTATATTGATGCCTTGCCACGTCTGGTCAATCCACAAACCGGTCATATCCATACTTCATTTAACCAGACTATCACTACCACAGGACGTTTAAGCAGTAGTAATCCTAATCTGCAAAATATCCCTGTACGTAATGCCGAAGGCAAGGAAATCAGAAAAGCCTTTATTCCCGAACCAGGCTGTGAATTTTTCTCTGCTGATTATTCACAAATTGAATTACGCATCATGGCTCATCTTAGCGGCGATCCGCACATGATCGAAGCATTCCGTGAAGGACACGATATTCATGCAGCCACAGCAGCCAAAATATACAAAAAACCGATAGAAGAAGTTACCAGGGAAGAACGCAGTAAGGCAAAGACAGCCAATTTCGGTATTATCTATGGTATCACTGCTTTTGGACTGGCCGAACGGATGGGAGTAAGCAGAAGTGAAGCCAAAGCTCTTATTGACGGCTATTTTTCCACTTATCCCAAAGTAAAGGAATATATGCAAAAAAGCATTGATATGGCCCGTGAAAAAGGATACACAGAAACTGTTTGCAAACGAAAATGTCACTTACGCGATATCAACAGTCATAATGCAGTAGTACGTGGCTATGCAGAACGCAATGCCATCAATGCTCCTATTCAAGGTAGTGCAGCAGATATCATCAAAATGGCAATGATAGCCATTTACCGTAGGTTCCGTGATGCTAATCTACGCTCAAAAATGATCCTTCAGGTACATGATGAACTTAATTTCAGCGTATTTCCTGAAGAAAAAGAACAGGTACAACGCATTGTAATTGAAGAAATGGAACGGGCATATACCATGCAGGTTCCTCTCCAGGCAGATTACGGTTGGGGCCTCAACTGGCTTGAAGCACACTGATATTTTCTTTCTTCACACACAGAAGAATAGTAATTAACCAAGTGGTACATTTCATTTTAGATAGGCTAAATATCATGAAATGTACCACATATTGTTTCTACAACCCTGCTATCCATTATTAAAATTACCTCTCCCCTAACCTGCTTAACAGACATTCTTTAAGCTGTAATATATCCAAACTCTTTGCAATCTGTCTCTTTTATTAGATTATTCCAGCTAAATTCTGTAATTTTGCATTTTATCAGTGCATTATTTAAAACAAACAGATCAATATTATGGCATTAAAAGCTGGTATCGTAGGCCTTCCGAATGTCGGAAAATCTACACTTTTCAATTGTCTGTCCAGCGCAAAAGCGCAGGCCGCCAACTTCCCATTCTGCACCATTGATGCGCAACTGGGACAAATTTCCGTTCCCGATGAACGACTTAATAAACTGGCTGAATTGGTTCATCCCGGCCGTATAGTTCCGGCTACATGCGATATAGTCGACATTGCCGGACTCGTCAAAGGCGCCAGCAAAGGCGAAGGATTGGGCAATCAATTCTTAGGCAACATCCGTGAAACAGATGCTATCATCCATGTACTCCGTTGTTTCGACAATGATAATATTGTTCACGTAGACGGTTCTGTAGACCCGGTACGCGATAAGGAAATTATCGATACTGAATTACAACTTAAAGATCTTGAAACAATTGAAAACAGACTCAAGAGAGTAGAAAAAGCAGCTAAAGTCGGGGGAGACAAACAGGCCAAAATAGAATACGATGTACTCATGCAATACAAAGAGGCGCTCGAACAAGGCAAATCTGCCCGTACCGTTACATTTGAAAGTGAAGATGAAATTCAGGCAGCCAAAGGTCTTTTCCTGCTCACGACCAAACCAGTACTTTATGTCTGCAACGTTGATGATACTTCTGCCGCAAACGGTAATCAGTATGTAGATGCAGTACGTGAAGCCATCAAAGATGAAAATGCAGAACTACTCATCATTTCCGCTCAAACCGAAGCTGACATTGCTGAATTGGAAAGCTATGAAGAAAAACAAATGTTCCTTGAAGATATGGGACTAAAAGAATCCGGCTGCGACCGTCTGATTAAAGCTATTTACCATCTGCTTAATCTGCAAACCTTTATTACTGCAGGTGAAATGGAAGTTAAAGCATGGACCTTCCGCAAAGGCTGGAAAGCCCCACAATGTGCTGGAGTTATTCACACTGATTTTGAAAAAGGATTTATCCGTGCAGAAGTCATCAAATACGAAGACTATATCAAATATGGCTCTGAAGCAGCCGTACGTGAAGCCGGAAAAATGGGAGTAGAAGGAAAAGACTATGTGGTTCAGGATGGTGATATCATGCACTTCCGCTTCAATGTCTGATAACTATGGCAATGCTTGATTATATACTCTGGAATCCGGATATTGTTGCATTCCGGATAGGCAGCTTTGCCGTACGCTGGTACTCTTTGTGCTGGTGTCTGGCTTTATTGTCAGGTTACGTGATTGTACAACGTCTTTATAGGCAACAGCACATTAAGGATGAGCTTTTCGATCCTCTCTTTCTTTATTGCTTTATCGGCATTTTGGTTGGTGCCCGATTAGGACATTGTCTGTTTTACGAACCGGACTATTTTCTCTCCCACCCTTTGGAAATGATTCTTCCCATGCATAAAACAGCCAATGGATGGGTCTTTACCGGATATGCAGGATTGGCCAGTCATGGCGGTACTTTAGGATTGATGATTGCCTTATGGCTTTACGTCAGGAAAACCAAACTGAATATTATGCGCGTACTCGACAATATTGCCATTGCAACTCCGATTTGCGCTATGTTTATCAGATTAGGTAACCTGATGAATTCTGAAATTATAGGTAAACCAACAGATGTGCCATGGGCATTCATATTCGAACGGGTAGACGAACTGCCACGGCATCCCGGACAATTCTATGAAGCAATATGCTATCTGCTGTTCTTCATTGCCGGATGGATTCTTTATAAGAAATTTCCTAAAAAGGTAGGTACTGGATTCTATTTCGGTTTCTGTCTGACAACCATCTTTACTGCACGTTTCATTATTGAATACACTAAAGAAGTACAGGAAGCATGGGAAGCAGCCATGTTGATCAATATGGGACAAATATTAAGTATACCATTCATCATATTGGGTATTTATTGCATGGCTGGCGGTAAACTTTGTAAGAAAATAAGTGAAAAATAACACTACTACATCGGATTTTTCTGATAGCTTTCGGCGCCATGGAGCTTGTTTCTATGGCGCCGAACTCTTTCTACTACAGAACTGATAATATATTCACTATATTGTTTATAATTTCTTTCCCACTATAGTAAAATCTATTTATAATTATGAAAAATTTCCGTCTACTTTTCCTGCTTATACTTTGTTTTTCAGCAATTCCAGGATCCACTCAAACCACAAATACAGACAGCTTGTCAAAAACAACCCCCGATTCTGCAGATTCTACCAGTTTAAATTCTATTCAGCAAGAAGAAACTCACAGCTTATTCTGCAGATTCAATAAAGCTTTCCAAACAAAAACAACGCATAGATTCACTTCGACATCATACAAAAGGAATTCCTGTCGTTGTAGAAGAAGATACCTTATTTTACTTTTATGCCAAGCGTGGTGGATTAACTCCACAGCAACGTGCTGAACGTGTTTCACAAGATATTACAGGTCTGGGTAAACGCTTCAAGCTTCATCCTGATTCTATTTACATAGAAAGCAGTGATATTGTAACAGATTTAATGTATGGTGACAAGGTTATCGTTTCTTTTACCGATATGGATGGACTTTGGGAAAACTGCACCAGAGAACAACTGGCAAAGAACAAACGCATTGTTATTATTGAAAAACTGAAAATAATGAAAGAAGAACACGGTTTTCTACAACTATGTAAACGTATTCTTTATTTCATTTTAATCATCTTCGGACAATACTTATTGTTTAAATTAACTAACCTTATTTTCAATAAGTTGAGAATAAGAATAGAAAAACTGGGAAACACAAAACTCAAGTCTGTTTCCATATAGGACTATGAATTATTGGATACCCAAAAACAGGTCAGACTTTTGGTCTTTCTGTCTAATCTGATACGTTATGCCGTCATATTAATACAATTGATACTGACAGTTCCGTTATTGTTCTCAATTTTCCCCCAAACCAAGAATCTGGCATATAAACTGCTTTCATATATTTGGACACCTGTAAAAAGCATTCTATATGGAATATATAACTATATACCCAATTTATTTACAATTTTTGTTATTTGTCTTGCTATAAAATATCTGGTCAGACTATTCCGTTATCTGGCAACAGAAATACAGGCTGAACGACTTAAGTTGAATGGCTTTTATCCAGACTGGGCCATGCCAACCTATCATATTATCCGTTTTCTGCTTTACGCTTTTATGATAGCCATGATTTATCCTTATCTGCCTGGATCCAATTCCGGAGTATTTCAAGGTATTTCTGTATTTGTTGGTTTAATAGTTTCTTTAGGATCTAGTACTGTTATAGGTAACATTAACATCATAGCAGGTTTGGTCATTACATACATGCGGCCTTTTAAAATAGGTGATCGAATAAAACTGAATGATACAACAGGTAATGTAGTCGAAAAAACACCATTGGTAACTCGAATCCGTACTCCTAAAAACGAAATAGTCACTATTCCCAATTCCTTCGTCATGTCCACTCATACCGTCAATTTCAGTCAGTCTGCACGCGAGTATGGACTGATCATACACTCCGAAATCAGTATTGGCTATGATGTCCCCTGGCGAAAAATAAACCAGTTATTGATAGAAGCAGCATTAAACACACCAGGTGTAACAGACGATCCACGTCCTTTTGTGCTTTCAACTTCTCTTAACGACTGGTATCCCGTATATCAAGTTAATGCTTATATCAAAGAAGCCGACCGTCTGGCAGAAATTTATTCCAACCTTCATCAAAACATTCAAGATCGTTTTAACGAAGAAGGAATAGAAATCATGTCACCACATTATATGGCTGTAAGAGATGGCAATGCACCAGCCATGCCACCTAAAGAAAAAGAATGCGATCTCTAAATTTACTCTAAAAAACAAATAGATTCCGCTGGATATCTACAAATAAAACAATAAAAAGAATCTGAGATAAGAACCGACAGAAAATCATTTCGGCCATCTATTTTTATATGGACAATTAAGAATAAATTTGAAAAACCGATATGATAATTATTCTGCTTGTAACAATGCCGGAATTCACTTTTACACAGTGTAATTCCGGCCTGTTTTATAATAATATTTAATCTTTCAAAATATCCAGAACCTTAGAATAATCGGGTTCTGTAGTAATTTCCTGAACCAATTCCTTATAAACAACCATTCCCTTTTCGTCAATTAATAACACTGCACGTGCAGTTAATCCTGCTAAAGGTCCGTCTGCCAATATCAAACCATAAGAAGCTGGAAAATCATGACTACGGAAAAGTGAAACCGGAATTACATTTTTAATACCTTCTGTTGTACAGAAACGTTCCTGTGCAAAAGGCAAATCCATGGAAATAGCCAAAATAACAGTATTATCCAAAGAAGCTGCAGCTTCATTAAACTTACGGACTGACATGGCACATACTGGAGTATCCAAACTAGGAAATATATTCAATATCACCTTTTTTCCACGAAAGTCACTTAATTTGATCTCTGTTAAGTCACCTTTTACTACAGTAAAATCTGGTGCTTGTATTCCTATTTCCGGCATATTGCCTTGAGTATGTACCTCGGTACCTAAAAAAGTTACTTTTTCCATTGTATTTTCTTACTTTAAAATGTTTGCAACAAAAATAGAAAAAAATTGTAATCAATACAAATTTTTATTTTTTTATTCCAATCTATTAATGATAATACACGTTCTTTAATAAAGATTCTTGTGATATAAAAAAAAGTATAACTATATTTGCAATTAAGAAATGACCTGAACAGACGATTGTTCATCTTTTAACTTAAATCGTTTACGTATGAAAAGACTTTTATTAACGCTATACAGCCTGCTTATCTGCTCATTTTGCTTACCACAGAAACCTTCAAAAAATACCGTTTCCATAGTTCCATTGGATTCTATTGTACTCAGTGATCCCTGTATTTTACCCGATCCTCAAACACACCTCTATTATATGACCGGAACCGGAGGTAAGCTATGGAAGAGCAAAGATCTTAAATATTGGGAAGGACCTTTCACCGTAGCCGAAACGGACAGCAAATCGTGGATGGGTGAACAACCGATGATATGGGCTGCAGAGTTGCATTATTATCATGACAAATATTACTATTTTGCAACTTTTACCAATAAGAATACACTTATTGACCATTACCGGGGTAATAATATAGAACGAAGAGCCTGTCACGTATTGGTCAGCGATAAGGCAGAAGGACCTTATCGCCCTATGGCAGACCCAAAATATTTACCTGCTGAAAAGGCTACTCTTGACGGCACCTTATGGATTGACACCAATGACAAACCTTATATGGTATATTGCCATGAATGGTTGCAAAACTGGAACGGAACTATTGAAAAGATAGAACTTAAACCAGATTTGAGTGGTACTTTAGGTGAAGGCAAGATACTATTCCGTGCCAGCGATTCACCATGGAGTCGCGAACGACTTAACGGTAAAATTGTGCCTAACCGTGTTACGGATGGACCTTATCTTTTCAAAACACAAACCGGCAAACTTGGCATGATATGGACTAGCTGGATTTATGATGTTTATACACAAGGCGTTGCTTATTCGGAAAGCGGTACACTGGATGGACCATGGATACAAGAAAAGAACCCCATTACTCCTCCAAATTTCGGACATGGCATGCTTTTCCGCACTTTTGAAGGTAAATTATTGATGTCAGTACATAGTCATCAGGATATTAATGGCCATTATCATCGTGTTCCTCATTTGTTCGAAGTTGATGATTCCGGTGATAAAATCATAGTAGGCAAGGAATATAAACCCTGACATATCCCCCACCCGATTAACGGCCTTTCACTATCCGTTTAATATCATTGAGTTTATTTAATGCTTCTAACGGAGTGAGATTATTCACATCTATATTCAATATTTCATCTCTAACCTGACATAAGACTGGATCATCCAACTGAAAGAAATTCAGCTGATAACCTTCCTCTTTGCTTTCCGGTTTACCGGAAGGTATAAAATCCGTTGTCATTCCCTTGCTGTTGGCAGATTCCAAATCCTTGAGAATCTCCCCAGCACGGAAAACAATACTTTTAGGCATACCGGCCAGACGGGCTACATGTATACCAAAAGAATGCTCGCTTCCACCTCTTTCCAGTTTTCTCAGAAAAATAACCTTTTGTCCTACTTCACGTACAGATACATTATAATTTTTAATACGTGAAAATAGTTTTTCCATCTCATTCAATTCATGATAATGAGTAGCAAAAAGAGTACGGGCTCTCCCCTTTTTATTTTCATGGATATACTCCACAATAGCCCATGCAATACTGATACCGTCATACGTAGACGTACCACGTCCTAATTCATCAAAAAGAACCAGGCTTCTGGAAGATATGTTATTCAATATACTGGCAGCTTCAGTCATTTCTACCATAAATGTACTTTCACCCACTGATATATTGTCACTTGCCCCTACCCTTGTAAATATCTTATCCACAATACCTACATGAGCCGATTCTGCCGGTACAAAACTTCCAATCTGAGCCATCAGAGTTATCAATGCTGTTTGGCGTAACAAAGCCGACTTACCGGCCATATTAGGTCCTGTAATAATAATAATCTGCTGATTATCGGTATCCAGACGAACATCATTTGCTACATAATGCTCACCTGCAGGCATCTGCTGTTCTATAACCGGATGCCGCCCTCCTACAATATCCAATGTCTCATCATCGGCAATTTGAGGACGGACATAATGATTTTCATCCGCAGTAGACGCAAAAGAAAGCAAACAGTCCAACTGAGCCAGTAAATGTGCATCTGTTTGTATTGCAGAGGTATAAGAAGCCAAATCATCTACCAGCTCTTCAAAAAGCCTGTTTTCCAGAACCAATATTTTATCCTCTGCACCAAGAATTTTTTCTTCATACTCTTTCAGTTCCTGCGTTATATAACGCTCAGCATTGGCCAATGTCTGTTTTCTTATCCAATCTGCCGGTACTTTTTCTTTGTGGGTATTACGAACTTCCAGATAATATCCAAATACGTTATTATAGGATATTTTCAGGCTGGGTATACCAGTACGTTCCATTTCACGTTGCTGAATATGAAGAAGATAATCTTTTCCTTTATAAGCCACATTTCTCAAATCATCAAGTTCTGCATTTACGCCATCTGCAATCACTCCCCCTTTGTTGACTAAAAAAGGAGCATCATCACGAACTTCATGCTCTATTCTGTCACGTATGGTTTCACATAATTGCATTCGCGCAGCTAACTTCTGCAATCCTTTATGTTTTGCCTTTTCACAGGCATTCTTGATTGGCTCCAAAGCTTTTAAAGCAATTTTCAACTGTACAACATCACGTGGAGATACTCTACGAACAGATACTTTAGATATAATACGCTCAAGATCACCCATTTGCTGTAAACGATCCGAAACCAATTCACGAAAGTCCGGTTTACCAAAAAAATAATCGACTATATCCAACCGATTTTCTATCATAAGCCTGTCCTTAAGAGGAAACATCAGCCAACGACGCAACATACGGGCTCCCATGGGAGTTATTGTTTTATCTATAACGTCAAGTAATGAAATACCTCCGTCATTCAAAGGTTGGATGATTTCGAGATTCCTGACCGTAAATTTATCCAATCTTACATAACGTTCTTCTTCTATTCTGGAGATGGACGTTATATGACCGATCTGCTGGTGCTGGGTAAGTTCCAGATACTGTAAAATCACTCCTGCAGCTACAATTCCGGATTTCAATTGCTCTATACCGAATCCTTTAAGATTATGTACCTCAAAATGTTTCAGCAGCTTCTCATTGGCCGTATGTTCATTAAACGCCCAGTCATCCAGTTCAAATGTAATATATTTTGTACCGAAACATCCTTCAAATCTATTTTTCAGTCCTCTTTCATAAAGAACCTCTTTTGGCATGAAATTTCCTAACAGTTTATCAATATATTCCTCCTGACCTTCTGCAATTAAAAATTCTCCGGTACTGATATCAAGAAATGATATACCACACTGGTTCTTACCAAAATGTATGGCTGCCAAAAAGTTATTTTCTCTATTGTTAAGCACATTGTCACTCATGGCCACCCCGGGGGTCACAAGTTCTGTGATACCACGTTTTACCAGTTTCTTGGTCAGTTTAGGATCTTCAAGCTGGTCACAAATAGCCACCCTCCTACCCGCTCTGATCAGTTTGGGCAAATAAGTATCCAATGCATGATGCGGAAATCCGGCCATCTCTATAGGATCACCATTCTTTCCTCCGTTATTTCGCTTAGTCAGAGTTATTCCCAATATTTCCGAAGCTACTACAGCATCCTGACAGTAGGTTTCATAAAAGTCGCCACATCTGAACAGCATAATAGCATCAGGATGTTTGGCTTTCAAATCAAAAAACTGTTTCATCATTGGGGTTAACCCTTCTTTTGCCATAACTCTTATTCTTTATTTAGTGTATCTAAAACAAAAATACAACTTATTTTTTATTCGAAACAAAAAGGAGACAGCCTTTTTAAAAACAAGAAAGGGGACTTTCCTCATCACTGAGGAGCGACCCCGAAGAACAAATCTTTAATCTCTCAAACTTACTTCTATAACAGAACGAACTATTTTGCTTTTTCTATAATACGTTGTGTATTAATTTCTTTCCTTAAACTTAAACAATCTTTTTTACCTTCTTCTAATACCTTCACATCTCACGATGTTTTTTGAATTTTGTCTTATTGTCTTAACGACGATGCAAAGGTATAACATACTTTTATTTCAAAAAAAAACTTATCGGACATTATCTGTTTTAAGAGCATTTTCTTGATTTAAATCAAGGAATAAGGATTATTTTCCTGTAGAATGTAGATTTTAGCAATGACAATTTAATAAAAAATGAGACTTCGCCTTATTAAATTCATTATCTTTGTAAACTGTTTTATCACGGTTTCCGGCCGTCCCTTTAACAGACGGCCTTACAGGTAGCTAAAAACAAACAAAATCATTCATAACAGACAATGGAATACAAATTCAGAGACATTGAACAAAAATGGCGCCAGTACTGGATTGATCACAAAACTTATAAAACGACAGAAGACGCCGGAAGAAAAAAATTCTATGTATTGAACATGTTCCCTTATCCTAGCGGCGCAGGTTTGCATGTAGGACACCCGCTGGGTTATATAGCCTCAGACATTTACGCCCGTTACAAACGGTTACAGGGATATAATGTTCTCAACCCGATGGGCTACGATGCTTATGGTTTGCCGGCCGAACAATATGCCATACAAACCGGACAACATCCGGCCATCACAACAACTGCCAATATCAAACGTTACCGGGAACAATTGGATAAAATCGGTTTTTCGTTTGATTGGGATAGAGAAATAAGAACTTGTGATCCTGAATATTACCATTGGACACAATGGGCTTTCCAAAAGATGTTCAACAGCTATTATTGTAATGACTGCAATAAAGCCCGACCGATTAACGAACTGATTGCTGCTTTCGAAAAACAAGGTACAGAAGGACTGAATGTAGCTTGCAGCGAAGAATTATCCTTCACGGCAGAAGAATGGAAGGCCATGGACGAACGCAAGCAACAGGAAACTCTTATGAATTACCGTATTGCCTATTTGGGTGAAACCATGGTCAACTGGTGTCCGAAACTTGGTACCGTATTGGCAAATGATGAAGTAGTAGACGGCGTTTCAGAACGTGGAGGATATCCGGTCGTACAGAAAAAAATGCGTCAATGGTGTCTGCGTGTCAGCGCTTATGCACAAAGACTATTGGACGGACTGGACACTATAGACTGGACAGATGCCCTTAAGGAAACCCAACGTAACTGGATCGGACGTTCAGAAGGTACGGAAGTCAATTTCAGAATCAAAGACAGTGACAAGGAATTCACTATTTTCACTACACGTGCGGATACCATGTTTGGTGTGACTTTTATGGTACTTGCTCCAGAAAGTCCGCTGGTGGAAGAAATGACAACAGACGACCGTAGGGTAGAGGTGGAAGCCTATCTTGAAGCTACCAAAAAACGTACCGAACGTGAGCGTATTTCAGACAGACGCGTAACCGGTGTGTTCTCTGGATCTTACGCAATCAATCCTTTTACGGGTGATGCCATACCTGTATGGATCAGTGATTACGTATTGGCAGGTTACGGCACTGGTGCTATTATGGCTGTACCGGCACATGACAGTCGTGACTATGCTTTTGCACGCCACTTTAATCTGCCTATCATTCCACTTGTCGAAGGATGCGATGTCAGTGAAGAAAGTTTCGATGCTAAAGAAGGTATTGTAACCAATTCACCACGTGAAGGCGTAAAACCTTATATCGATTTTTCACTCAACGGACTGACTATTAAAGAAGCCATTGCTGCAACCAAAGAATATGTCAAGACACACCATTTGGGCCGCGTCAAAGTGAATTATCGTTTGCGTGATGCAATCTTCAGTCGTCAGCGTTATTGGGGAGAACCGTTCCCAGTCTATTACAAAGACGGAATGCCTTATATGATTCCTGAAAACTGTCTGCCTCTTGAACTGCCGGAGGTGAGCAAGTTCTTACCGACAGAAACCGGAGAACCACCACTCGGACACGCAACCAAATGGGCTTGGGATACAGTCAACAATTGTATCACTGAAAATTCACGTATTGATAACCAGACTATTTTCCCGCTTGAATTGAATACCATGCCGGGATTTGCAGGAAGTTCTGCTTATTATCTTCGCTATATGGATCCACATAACGACAAAGCCCTTGTCGCTCCTGAAGTTGATGCCTACTGGCAAAATGTAGATCTTTATGTAGGTGGTACAGAACACGCTACCGGTCACCTTATTTACAGCCGTTTCTGGAACAAATTCCTCCACGATTATGGCTATAGCTGTACGGAAGAACCTTTCAAGAAACTGGTTAACCAAGGTATGATTCAGGGTAGAAGCAACTTTGTATATCGTATTAAAGATACCAATACGTTTGTTTCACTTAATCTGAAAGACCAGTATGACACGACTCCATTGCATGTAGATGTGAATATCGTTTCAGGAGATGTTCTTGATATTGAAGCCTTCAAGAACTGGCGTCCTGAATATCAGAATGCTGAATTCATCCTTGAAGACGGTAAATATATCTGCGGTTGGAGCATTGAAAAGATGAGTAAGAGTATGTTCAATGTGGTCAATCCAGACTTGATTGTAGAAAAATTCGGTGCAGATACTCTTCGTCTTTATGAAATGTTCCTTGGACCGGTCGAACAAAGCAAACCATGGGATACTAATGGTATAGATGGCTGTCATCGTTTCCTTAAAAAATTCTGGGCGCTTTACTATAGCCGTGACGGACAGTTCCTTCCGACAGAAAAAGAGGAAGCAGACAAAAAAGCATTGAAGGCATTGCATAAACTGATAAAGAAAGTGACAACAGACATTGAATCTTTCTCTTATAACACAGCAATCAGTGCTTTCATGATTTGTGTCAACGAACTTGGACAACTGAAATGTCATAACAAGGAAATACTTGATACTTTGGTTATTCTGATGGCTCCTTTTGCACCACATATTGCCGAAGAACTTTGGCATGCAGCCGGACACGAAAACAGCGTATGCGATGCTCAATGGCCGGAATGCAATGAAGCTTATCTGACCGAGGACAATGTGACCATGAGTATCTCTTTTAACGGTAAAACCCGTTTTACGATGAATTTCGCTGCCGATGCGGACAATGCAACAATAGAAAAAGCCGTTCTGGCAGACGAACAGACACAAAAATACACTGAAGGGAAAAATATAGTCAAGATTATTATCGTTCCCAAACGTATTGTCAACATCGTACTGAAATGATCAAAGATAAACTTGAACAGTTACAAAAACAAAAATTAAACAAACACACATTGATGACCGAAATGAAAGACTTTCTGGCCATCAATGTGGGTTTAATAAGTTACGCTATCGGATGGGCCGCCTTTTTGCTACCTTATAAAATGACCACAGGCGGACTGACAGGTATGTGTGCCATATTTTACTATCTGACGGATATTCCCATTCAGCTTACATTCTGTATTGTCAACGTTGTACTTATTCTACTGGCTCTACGCGAACTGGGATACCGTTTTGTCATCAAAACGACTTATGCCATTTTTATGCTTTCCTTTTTTCTGGACGTAGCCCAGAACATGATGAAGGATGACAAGGGACAGTTTCTACAAATACTTGGACCTGGACAAGATTCCATGGCCTGTATTTTAGGCGCCATTCTCTGCGGATTCGGCATAGGAATTGTTTTCGTAAGTAACGGTAGTACAGGAGGTACCGATATTATTGCCGCCGTAGTCAACAAACATCGAAATATCAGTCTTGGACGTGTCCTTTTATATATTGATCTGGTCACCATTTCTTCCTGTTATTTTTTCTTCAATGACTGGCGTATGGTCGTCTTCGGTTATGTTGCTCTTGTTGTAATGAATTATACCCTGGATATGGTTGTAAACAGTTCAAGGCAAGATGTGCAATTCATTATTTTCACAAAGAAATACCAGATGCTCAGCGACCGGATCATCAACGAAACCTGCCATTCAGTAACAGTATGGGACAGTGAAGGTTATTATACCCACACACCTATCAAAGTCATGATTACCATCGTACATAAAAATGAAGCCATACATATCTTACGTATGATTCATGAAGTAGACCCGGAAGCCTTCGTATCACAGAGTAGGGCAGAAGGTGTTTATGGCAACGGATTCAACTCTATAAAAATCAAATAATGAAATATTCAAGAAAATACATCTGGCAGGAAAGCAAAGATTATCTTGGCCTGCTTTTAGGCATTACTATTTATGCTGTAGGATTTACATGTTTTGTCTTGCCTTATCAAATCACAACCGGCGGACTTTCAGGTATTGCTGCATTGATTTTCTATGCTACTGGATTTCCCGTACAATACACATACCTTTTGGTCAACTGCGTACTGATTATTGCTGCTATCAAGGAACTGGGATTCAGATTCTGCATAAAAACCATTGTAGGTATTGCTGCATTGACCTTCATGCTGGGATTTCTGCAGGAAGTCATTAAAGACGATCAGGGAAAATTCCCATGCATTCTTGGAGATCAAGCTTTTATGGCTTGTGTATTGGGTGGTTGCATGCAAGGTATCGGACTGGCAATCATATTCCTCAACAACGGTAGTACGGGAGGTACCGATATCATCGCAGCAATTGTCAATAAATACAAGGATATTACTCTTGGACGAATGTTGATGTACTGCGACATCATTATCGTGTCATCCTGTTATTTTGTATTTCACGATCTTCAGAAAGTCGTTTTCGGATTCGCTATTCTTATCATTTCCATGCTGATGCTGGATTATTTTATGAACAGTGCCCGTCAATCCGTACAATTTCTCATTTTTTCAAAGAAATATGAAGAAATAGCCGAAGCCATCAATACCAAGCTGGATCGTGGTGTCACCGTATTGAATGGGGAAGGCTGGTACAGCAAAGAACCTTGTCATGTGCTGGTAGTCCTGGCTAAAAAAAATGAAGGAATCAATATATTCCGTCTGATCAATCATATTGATCCTAATGCATTTGTTTCACAAAGTAACGTAGTAGGAGTTTACGGTGAAGGATTTGACCGGATAAAAGTAAAATAAAAATGCTGAAATATGAAAAAATTAGTTTTTGCCACCAACAACAAACATAAATTGGATGAAATCCGTGCTATTATCGGAGATAAAGTAGAGATTCTCAGTCTGAAGGATATCAACTGTGAGGCTGATATACCGGAAACAGCTGAAACTCTTGAAGGGAATGCCCATCTGAAAGCAGCCTACATTTCTGAACATTATGGTCTGGATTGCTTTGCAGACGATACCGGACTGGAAGTAGAAGCATTAAACGGTGCACCTGGAGTCTATTCCGCACGTTTTGCCGGCGAAGAGCACGATTCACAAGCCAATATGCGTAAATTACTGCACGAAATGGAAGAAAAAGACAACCGTAAGGCAAGATTCCGTACCATTATTTCGTTAATAGAAGAGGGTAGAGAACATCAGTTCGAAGGCATTGTCAACGGAAGTATCACGCGTGAGAAAAAAGGCGATTCCGGATTTGGTTATGACCCTGTTTTTCAGCCAGACGGTTATGATCAGACATTTGCAGAACTGGGTGAAGAAACCAAAAATAAAATAAGCCATCGCGCTCAGGCAGTCGCACGCCTTTGCGAATATCTGGCTTCAAAACAAGATTAATCAAACCATAAGCTTATGATAAGGAAATATATTTTATGGCTTGCCTTCTTTTGGGCACACATCAATTTGGTTTACGGACAGGCTATCGGTTCATGGCAAGCTTATCCGGCCTTGGAAATTGTCACTGCCAATATCCCGGCAGGCGATAAAATATATGTCCTCTGCAACGGCAATCTTTTCAGCTATAATACGCAAGATACGGAAATAACCGTCTATGACAGGGTTAACTATCTGCATGACAGTCATATTTCCTATATTAATTATTGTACGGAACTGGATATATTGATGGTAGTTTACTCTAACGGAAACATTGATCTCATCTATCCGGACAATAGTGTTACCAATCTGAATCAGCTAAAGGAGAAAAATTATTCCAATCTTCAGATCAATCATGTTTCCATATACCGTACCAATGCTTTCCTCAGCACTAATTTCGGCATAATAATGGTTGATCTTGAAAAGGAAGAGTTTAAGAACACCTACAATATTGACCAGAATGTAAAATGTTGTATGGCCGATAATGAAGCCATCTACATGAGCACCAACAAAGGCTGCTATAAAGGACTCTTTTCTAATAACTTATTGGATAAAAGTAATTGGACGAGGATCAGCAATTTTACGTTTGATGATATTACTCTTTTTCAGAACGAACTGATTTGCCTGCGTAAAAACGATGGACTCTATCGTCTGAACCGTAATATGGAATATGTTTCCATCATTAAAGACAAGTGCAGTTATATGACGTCCCATTCACAAATGGTCATTACAGGCTCCTCACAAAATACCTATTTGCTGAATACTCCGACTACTTATCAGAAAATTGCCGGCAACAATCAATTCAAAAATCTGACCTATCAGAACGGCATATATTGGGCCAGTGAAGAAATGAACGGCATGCAGGCCTACAAACTGGAAAATGACTCATGGCAAGCCTATGGTTCACCCATACAGCCTAACAGCCCAATAAGAGATTATTTTTGCAGAATGAGCTATACAGGAGACCGTCTGCTTGTAGCCGGAGGATATCATAATTATAACAATACAGTCTATGAAGGCACAGCCATGTATTACGAAAACAATACCTGGTCTAATTTCAGCGAAGAAGGTATTACGGAAGCAACCAATCTGAAATACACAGACCTGACCGCTATAGCACAGGATCCTAATGACCCGACTCACCATTTTATTTCATCAACCCAACGCGGTCTTTACGAATTTAAGGATCTCAAATTCATAAAGAAATACGATTATACCAACAGTACCTTGAGGACAGTGCTCCCCAATGTACCTAATCCATTGGAATATGTCAGATGTACAGCACTCATTTACGATAAGGACGGAAACCTTTGGATGAGCAATAATGAAGTTGATACCATTCTCAATATCCTGAAAGCCGACGGTACATGGACCAGTCTCTACTATCCGGAAATAGCCGGTGCAGACGTCTGCGATATGATCATTTTCGACCGTAAAGGCCGTCTCTGGATGACCTCAAGAAGAATGGAAAACGCCGGCGTTTTCTTCCTGGACTATAATGGAACCATCGAAAATACAGCCGACGACACCCATTATCTGCGCACATCCATCACCAATCAGGATGGTACCCAATACACCCCGGATGAATTTTATACCATTACCGAAGACTTGTCCGGACAACTTTGGGTCGGTACCAGCTCTGGGCCTTTCGTCATTACCAATCCGGATGAATTTACCGACAACGACTTCAGATTCGAACAAATCAAGATAGCCAGAAATGACGGAACCAACTATGCGGATTACCTGCTCAGCGGTATTCCCATCACGGCGATCACAATAGACGCAGCCAACCGTAAATGGTTAGGTACTTCCAATAACGGTGTCTATCTGGTCAGTGCCGACGGACAGGAAATGTTACAGCATTTCACTACTGACAATTCCCCCTTGTTGTCCAACAGTATACAAAGCATAGCCATAGACCCGAAAACCGGAGTTGTCATGATAGGAACGACCAACGGTCTGATATCATACACCAGCGATGCCAATACACCGTCAGAAACGCTTGAAAAAGATCTTATCCACGCATTTCCTAATCCGGTCAGACCGGATTATAACGGTCTGGTCAGTGTAACTGGTCTGACAGATAATGCCAATGTCAAGATTACTTCTGTCACTGGCCAACTCATTTACGAAGGCACTTCAAATGGCGGATTGTTTACCTGGAACGGACGTACCAAAAGCGGTCAGAGGGTTGCATCAGGCGTTTATAATGTCATTGCCAGCACCAGTGACGGAAAAGAAAGTGTAGTAACCCGAATCACCTTTATACGCTGATTTCACAGCCATACTCTAATATGGCATCTTTTTCCCAGAAGAACTTCAGATTTTTCATTCTTGTTTCAAAATGATGAAATAGGAATGAAAATAAGATTCTGGTGAACAAAAACGAGATCTGAACATGATTTTTTTCTGCAATACTCCATGTATTTTTGCAGAAAAATAATTGTAATATGAAGCTTAGCATTCTTTTTACCGTATGGGTAGGACTTAATTCCATTCACATCAATGCACAAAGTGCACGGCAGGATATAGAAAAACGACCCAATTTGGCCGCAGGAAAATACATGGCATACGAAAATCCGGTAAATCCAGGAACGCCTGTCCCGGTAGGGTATACTCCTTTCTACATCAGTACTTATGCCCGTCATGGATCACGCTATCTGACAGATGCCGAAAAATATGAGCATCCTCTCCATTATCTTACAATGGCAGAAAGGTTAAATCATTTAACACCTGACGGAAAGAAAGCCAAAGCCATTATCGAACAATTGGCAGCCTCAGCCCAAAACCGTTATGGTGAACTGACCCCGAAAGGTGCACAACAGCACAGGGATCTGGCTAGACGCATGTTTGAAAACTATCCGCAATTATTCAAGGCCGGTACACATGTTGATGCCCGTTCAACCTATAAGACACGTGCTTTTCTCTCCATGACAGCAGCCTGCATAGAACTTAAAGGATTGTCCCCGAAATTGAATATCACGACTGATGCCAGTCTTGCTGACAGCTATTACATCAAATACAAGAACAAGCCTTACACCCAAAAATATACTGCCAAGGCAGATTCCATATATGCCGTGGCGGACAGTCTTTTTATCCATCCCGACAGACTGATGCATCAACTTTTCAACAATGAAAAGTTCATTAGGGACAGTATTGATTGTCCGGAAATACTAATGCAGGAAATATTCGAACTACACGGTATAAGCCAAAGTTCGTACAATCAGGAAGACCTGGCTTTTCTCTTCACTAAAGATGAACTTTATGAACTGTGGCAAAGAAACAACTTCGAATGGTATTATGAGAAAGGTCCGTCACCACTCAGTCAGCACAAAATGCCCAATCTGGCACGTAACCTGCTTCAGAATATCATATCTACAGCCGATACGGCCATTACCTCCTCACAAGCATGCGTTACTCTGAGATTCGGACACGATACTAATCTGGCTCCACTTATCAGTCTGATGGAAATCAACCAGTTTGACAAAGCGACAGACCAGTGGAATGAGATTCCTCTTTACTATAAAACGTATGAACTGATTCCTATGTGCGCCAATTTACAATTGATATTCTATTGTAAAGGCAAAAACCGGAAAGACATACTGGTCAAAGCTCTTCTTAATGAAAAGGAAGTCACACTTCCTGTCGAGAGCAAGACCGCTCCTTATTATGAATGGAACACCCTGAGAAATTATTATCTGAAAAAAATCAGTCACCTCATCCTTCCGGAAGTACCCAAAGGACAGGAAGACGACTGACCATATCCCCAAGCCCTCTTATGCAATGCCGTCAACGCTTTAAACAAAAGCATTGACGGCATTAATGACTTGTGTTATTTCATCTGTTTCCAACAACGGTGACATTGGCAGACTCAACTCTTCCCGATGAATCTGCTCCGTTATCGGAAGCGATAAGGCAGCATACCGGTCAAGAGCTTCCTGACGATGGGGAGGAATAGGGTAGTGCACCAGTGTCTGAATTCCCTGCTCTGTCAGAAAACGCTGTAAGCGGTCACGCTCCGCTGAAAAAACAGTCAGAATATGAAAAACATGTGACCGTCCTTCCGTATCAAAATCAGGCACTCTGACCAAAGGATTCTTTATCCTGTCATGGTATTCACAGGCTATTTTCCTTCGCTTTTCATTATCTTTATCCAGACGCCCCAGTTTGACATTCAATGCAGCCGCCTGTATCTCATCCATACGGCTGTTGATACCAATATAAGGATGAACATATTTGGCCGAAGAACCATAATTGGCCAACACTCGCACACGATCAGACAATTCCCTGTCATTGGTCGTAACGGCTCCGGCATCACCAAGAGCACCCAGATTCTTGCCGGGATAAAAACTGAATCCTGCCGCATCACCCAACGCACCCACCTTGATACCATTTTCACATGCTCCATGAGCCTGAGCACAGTCTTCCACAACCAAAAGCCCTCTCTGGCGTGCAATAGCGTTGATTTCAGACATTCTGCATACCCTGCCATACAAATGGACCACCATGATCACTTTGGTGCGCTCTGTGAGCAATTCTTCAATGCGACTGGGATCAATATTACAGGTTTCCAGTTCCGGTTCACAAAACACCGGTGTCAGCCCTGCACGAATGACAGACAGAATCGAAGCGATATACGTATTGGCCGGTACAATGACTTCATCTCCCCGCTGTAATCGTCCCAAACTGATATACGACATCAATATAAGCGTCAGGGCATCCAGGCCGTTTCCCACTCCTACACAATGTTCCACACCACAATAACGGGCGAACGTTTGTTCAAAACGGCTCACTTCCTCACCAAAGAGATACCAACCCGAACGGGCCACTTTCATCACAGCCTCTGACAATTCCGGTTCAAAAGACTCGTTAATTCTTTTCAGATCTAAATATTTCACCATCTGACTTACATTTTTCAGACTACCAATTGACAATAATTCCAGATTAACCTTTATTTGTTCTTATCTCCAATTCATAAGTATCATACACGACAGCACGTCCACCAAATCCCTCCTTTTGAAAAATAAGACCTTCATTCAGCCAACGACCACCGTCTTCCACCGACGTACCCATGTCAAAATAAGGAACCCCTTGATAAACATGATGGATCAGATGGTCAAACAGCAAATCTACAGCCCCCAGTTCTCTTCCTTCCGGAGTAGAACCGATATACTGTACGTGAACCACCTTTTCCGTAAGATAAAGTACCGTACCAGCCAAAAGACCTCCCTGTGAATCCGTGACCACATACAAAAGGATCTGTGACGGAAAACGCTGATGAAGTAATCTGATTTCATCCAAAGAATGTACAGGCGAAGCCTGGTGTCTCTGTTTGAGATTATCCTCCAATATACTCCAAAAACCGACAAAATCATCACTTTGTCTTACAGTCAGTCCACAGGCCCGGGCATGTTTCACCTTTCTTTTCCGGAGTGTACTGAAAGGTTTTCCACAATCGGAAGGTATAACGGTTGATATCTTACGTTCCGACAGACAAGCTCCATGACGGAACAAGGCATAAAGGTCTTCTTCACTCGGATATCTGGCATAAATATAAGGCACAGGAGCATATACCCAGGTTTCCACCCCGATTGTTCTCAGATAACAGATCACCTGATCGAAAAGTGACAGCATAAGCGAAGCTGTCATTTTATCATCCGTTACTACACCGCCATAAGTCAGTCCCTTGTGACTGCAAAAACGTTTTCCTGACAGATGCGCAGGCAATAAAGCATGCAGTTTTCCACCATAACGGGCCATTAATGAACAGTCACGAAACCGGTCTGCGTGATAATCCATATAATCACGCATAAATAAAAACGTGCCGTTACGCGAAGTCCGTACAAATGCATCCCACTCCGCTTTGCAGGAAGAAGTATAGGGAGTTATTTCCCATTGACCGGACGATTTCATTTTTGATGAATCAGACTAAGAAATTCTTCGTATGAATTAATATACATCTCTGGCTGATATGGATGGGATGACAATACGAGAAGGACTGCATCCGATGAGAATTCCAGCAGTTCATTCCATGTCAAAGGAGGAATATGAAGTCCTTTATCCGGTGAATCCAGACAATACGTCTGACGCCCCTCCCTGTTCTCCAGACAAATTTTCACATAGCCTTTCACAGCCACCAGATACTGGTGCGTAATTCTGTTGGCATGCTTACCTCTTTCCTGTCCGGCGGGTACATTGTAGATCCAATAAACCCTCCGGACCAGAAAAGGCACTTCTTTTTCCATTTCAGCCACCGTCAGACAGCCTCTGGGATCAGTAAACGTTTTCAGACGGTCTGTCATAACCCTAATTTTTCGGATATATCCAACATTCTGTGAATAGGTCTGACAGCTTTGGCTGCAATCTCAGGATCCACCGTAATTTCAGGCCATTCATATTTCAATGTATTATAAAGTTTCTGCAATGTAATCAAACGCATATAATTACATTCGTTGCAGGCACAGGTACTGTCCTCTGGAGGAGCAGGAATGAAAGTCTTTTCAGGACAGGCTTTCTGCATCTCGTGCAAAATTCCGCTTTCCGTAGCGACGATAAATTCCCGGCTTTCATTCTGAATGGCGTATTTCAGCAAAGCGGCTGTTGATCCGACTACATCAGCCAGCTTTAGCACGGCTCCCTTGCATTCAGGATGAGCCAGAACTTTCGCATCAGGATGTGCCGCCTTCAATTCCACAATCTTCGCTACGGAGAATTTTTCATGCACATGGCATGCACCATTCCACAACACCATCTGTCGACCGGTGATAGAATTGATATAATTACCCAGATTACGGTCAGGACCAAAAATGATTTTCTCATCAGCAGGCAAACTTTCCACTATCTGACGGGCATTGCTGGAAGTCACTACCACATCTGTTACAGCCTTGGTTGCAGCTGTAGTATTTACATAAGAGATAACCGTATGACCGGGATGTGCCTGGACAAAGGCTGCAAACTCATCTGCCGGACAACTTTCAGCCAACGAGCATGTGGCGTTCAGATCCGGAACCAGCACTTTCTTGTCCGGACACAGAATCTTGTTTGTCTCTCCCATAAAATGCACACCACACATGACGATGATATCAGCATCCGTCTTGGCTGCTTTTTGTGCCAGTGCCAGACTGTCACCAACAAAATCCGCCAGATCCTGAATCACACCTTCCGTATAATAGTGCGCCATGATAACGGCATTCTTCTGCTTACACAGATTTCTGATTTCTGTTTTCAGATCCGTACCTTCTGCTATGGGTTCATCCACATACCCTTTTTCTAACCACTCTTTCTTGATCATATCTATTATAATATATTTAGTTTTTAATTTTTAGAAAAATCTTATGTTAATGATAATAGTTAGTTAATTATGTTAAGAAAAAAAAAGGCAAAAATTTGCTTTTTAAGTTATTAAATAACGAAGTAGGCTTATTATCATTTTATCAACGGTATTTGTCTTTTGAACTCTCCTGATTATAAGGCTTTCATTTCATTCTTATTTGAGATATCAACATCATGTTGATAAACGCAAAGTTAAAAACTTTAAGGGAAAATAAGAACAGAAAACTGATGAAATTGCCGTTGATACTTCGTTTTAATCTTTTCGTAACTTTTTTTGTGGTTTGAAATATTTGTGTAACGCAGATGAAATAATACCAGCCAAATTTATTTTAAAAAATCTATGGATAATTTATAAACGGGTTTTAAAATAGTTTTCTACAGTTTTTGTATATTTGCTGAATATAATGGTCAAAAAGATGAGAAAACTGAAAATAACGGAACTGAACAGAATTTCTGCCGAAGAATTCAAGCAGGTTGAAAAACTGCCTTTGATTGTCGTATTGGATCAAGTGAGAAGTTTATATAACGTAGGTTCGGTATTCCGTTCATCGGATGCCTTTCGGGTGGAAGCTCTTTATTTGTGTGGTATTACGGCTACTCCTCCTCATGCAGAGATACACAAGACAGCCCTCGGTGCAGAAGATTCTGTATCATGGACTTATTTTAAGACGACTCAGGAAGCTGTGGCTCAATTAAAGGCCGAAGGTGTTGAAGTGTGGGCTGTAGAACAGGTGGAAGGCAGTGTCATGCTTCAGGATTTCAAACCTCAGGCCGGTAAACGTTATGCTATTATCTTAGGCAATGAAGTGAAAGGCGTGCAGCAGGATGTGGTAGATGAATGTGACGGATGTATTGAGATTCCTCAGTTTGGTACCAAACATTCTCTCAATGTGTCTGTTACGGGTGGAATTCTGATTTGGGAATTTGCCAGACTGTTGAAATTATAAGGCGCCTATTTCTACCAGTCGGACTACACGTTCAGTCAGTCGGTCGTCAGCTTCCGCATCATAGTCTTTTTTCAGGCTGGCGCCGAATACGGCTGCAAAAGTCTGATAGAAACCGGCTTTAAACGGACCGAAAAAGGCTTTTACTATCTCGTATGAATTCTGGTTGCATTCCCTGTCGATAAGTTTGATAAGCAACTTGCCTTGTGAATAAGTCAGCTTTTTCATTTCCGGTGTATATTGCTTTTTAATGCCTTTTTCAACAGCCCGGATATGAGCATCTTTTTCCTTTTTGGTAGGCAGGGTTTCCAAGTATTCATAAGTTTCTGAAATGGTTTCTTTCACCATTTTGGCTATGGGTAGTGTGCGTTTTACGTTGTATACCAGTCTGTTATATCGTATATATTCTCTTTTGCTTTTAAATTTTAATGGAGGATAAACCGGTACTTCCGGCAGAATGATAACGGTGATGGAGTCTCCTTTATAGAATTCCTTTTGGGCTTTTTTGTAAAAAATGACCTTTACAGCAGGCCATGTGCCTGTTGTAGGAATATCTTGTGCTTTTGCAGAAAAGAGAAAAACCAAGAAAAAAGCCAGACTGAATAATCTTCGCGTACACATAATTCACTGCAAAATTATAAATTATATGATTACGATGTCACGTTTTTACAAATTATAAATTTTGTTTTTAAAAAAATAGTTATGTATATTTGTAACATGACATATTTATTTTCCATATATGGTTTTCAACAACGATTGTTGATGATTATGTTAACATTCTGTATACTACAATGTTTTATTGTTGAAAACCTTTGTGCACAACAGATAACATGGGAAAGTTTTGTAGAAAAAATATCTACTGATGATGAATTGGAAAATAATGATTGGGAAATGGTGCTTGAAGATCTCAGTGATTTGCACGAGCATCCTTTCAATCTGAACACAGCCACAAAGGAAGAGTTGGAACAGTTGCCTTTTCTTAGCGATCAGACTATTGAAGAAATTCTGGCTTATATTGACCGTTATGGGCCTATGCAGTCATTGGGTGAACTGTTGCTTATTGAAGCAGTTTCTTATGAAGACCGTTTATATTTGCCTTTATTTGTTTATGTGGAGGTACCTGAAAGGAAAAAAGAGAGAATAACGTTGAAAAATCTGTTGAAACACGGTCGAAATGAGTTGATAACCAGTCTGGATATTCCTCTTTATCAGAGAGATGGATATAAATCATATACTTATGAAGAGTTGTTGAAAAACCCCAATAAAGTCTATTTGGGTAATTCGCTTCACCATACATTGCGTTACCGTTATCAGTATCGAGACCGCTTGTATTGGGGGCTGACCATGGAAAAGGATGCCGGTGAACCGTTTGGCAGTTATGGAAACTGGAGTTATGATGCCTTTTCTTTTCATCTGTTGTTGAAAAGTGTGGGAAAACTCAAAACACTGGCATTAGGAGATTATCGTATTGGTTTTGGTCAGGGCCTGGTGGTCAATACGGATTTCTCATTAGGGAAGATTGCCTTACTGAACAGTATGAACCGTAGCAGGCAGATCCGCAAGTTTTCGTCTGTATCAGAATCGGGTTTTTTCAGAGGGGCTGCGGCAGCTTTTCAGTTTGGGCCGGTCAGCCTGTCTGCATTTTATTCTTATTGTCCTCAAGATGCTACGCTTAATGATGACGGTACCATTTCTTCTCTGAAAACAGACGGATTACACAGGACACAGTTGGAATGCTCGAAGAAACATAATACCGTTGTCCAGACGGCAGGAGGTGAGATCAGTTGGGAAAACAAATATCTTAAATTAGGCGTTGTAGGAGTTTATCAACATTATAACAGACACTTTTCAACAGGGCAGGCACTTTATCGTCAATACTATCCACGGGGAATGAATTTCTTTAATACCAGTTTGCATTATCAGGTGAGTTATGCCCGTTTTCTTTTTGCCGGAGAGACGGCTTATAGCCAGACTTATGGTGGCTGGGCTACTCTGAACAGGGTGTCTTACCGGCTTAATGCCAAATGTCAGTTTGTCGGTCTGCAGCGTTGGTATTCTTACCGGTATGTAGGATTGGTAGCCACTTCGTTTGAGGAAGGCGGAAGAATTGCCAATGAAAGCGGGTTTTATATCGGTGCGGAGTGTATGCCTTGGAATGTGCTTAAACTGTCGGTTTATGCTGACTATTTTTATTTTCCCTGGCCTAAATTCGGTATTTCATCCTCTTCCGATGGTGTGGAAGGTTTGTTGCAGGCAGACTGGCTTTGTCATTCAAACTGGAATCTGACCGGACGTTATCAGATAAAGAAAAAGACAAGGTATGACGAGCCTTATTGGTATCATAAGCTGAAGGCGCAACTGCAATATCAGCCTGATGAGGCTTGGCTTTTCCGTATGATGGGACGTTATACCAGGGTACGCGACCGCTATGGACGCATTGTCAGCGGACATTTGATAGGATTGACTTCCAACTGGCATCACCGGTCGGGAAAGTGGCGTCTGTCTTGTTCGGCTGCCTATTTCAACAGTCAGGATTATAAAGCCGCCATGTCATTTTATGAATCAGGGTTGCTGTACAGTTTTTCTTTTTTGAACTTTTACGGGCGTGGATATCGTGGTTCGTTGAATTACAGATGGGATATCACTTCCCGTTGGATGGTTATGTGCAAGTATGGTCTGACGGCTTATACTGACCGCGATGAAATAAGCAGTGGCCCGCAACGTATTGACCGGCCTTGGCAGAATGATCTTTCTTTTCAGTTACGGTTCAGATTTTAAGGAAGAATCATTAACTTTGTGGATAGAAATCAACATTAATAAAGGAGTTACGCTTATGTCAACTGTCATTTATCCTTCTCCTATCTTCGGACCTGTTCATAGTCGGAGGCTAGGAGTGTCATTAGGTATCAATCTGTTGCCGGAGGATGGTAAGGTTTGTTCGTTTGATTGCATTTACTGCGAATGCGGGTTTAATAAGGATCGTCGTCCCACCAAGACTTTACCGTCCAGGCATGAAGTTTTCGAAGCGTTGGAAAGTCGTCTGAAAGACATGAAAGCCAACGGGCCAAAACCCGATGTGCTGACTTTTGCCGGTAATGGTGAACCGACCATGCATCCTGAATTTCCGGAAATCATTGATGATGTCCGGATGTTACGCGACCGTTATTTTCCTGAGGCTAAGATCAGTGTGCTCAGTAATGCCACGCAGATACTCAAGCCCAGGGTTTTTGAAGCTTTGAAAAAGGTGGATAACAATATTCTGAAACTGGATACGGTCAATCCCGATTATATTCAGGAAGTGGATCGTCCTAACGGTCATTACAATGTGGAGGCCATTATCGACAAACTGAAAGCTTTTGAAGGGAAGGTCATTATTCAGACCATGTTTATGAAAGGTACAATGAATGGACGTGATGTCAGCAATCTGTCAGACGGTTTTGTACAGCCTTGGCTGAAAGCCGTGAAGGACATTGCGCCCGAAAAGGTTATGATCTATACTATTGACCGTGAAACACCTGATCATGATTTGAAGAAAGCATCTCATGAAGAACTTGATCATATCGTGGATCTTTTGAAAAAAGAAGGTATAGAAGCAACGGCATCTTATTAAGGTGATGTCTTTAAAAAATTATTGCGGGGTTTTCATCATCAGTGATGAAAACCCCGCAATAATTAACAGACAGTTTCTTCTTTTTCATTTGCTCTTACCATTTCCCTGGCCCGTTCCAGTATAGAGAACAATTCGTCAAGAGTCTCTGCCCGCAGCATGGCAATGCGGGTATCTCTGAAGTTAGGAATGCCTTTGAACACGGGAGAGGCGGCCAGATGACGTCTGCTGTGCAATATGCCGCGGTATTCGTCAATACGCCGTACACTTTGCAGGACCTGTTCGCGCAGGACATCTATTTTCCAATCATTGCTCATTACGGGGTAGGGACTTTCTATTACCGGGTCCATCACGGTTTGTGTCTGCGACGGATTCAGATAATCTCTGATTTCCTTGAATATCCATGGGCGTCCGAATGTAGCGCGTCCTACCATAATGGCATCCACTCCATAACGGTCGAAACATTCCTTCGCACGTTCGGGAGTCGTGATATCGCCATTACCTATGATGGGAATATGCATCCTCGGGTTGTTCTTGACTTCTCCTATGAGTGTCCAGTCAGCTTCTCCCGTATACATTTGTGCTCGTGTGCGTCCGTGTATGGTCAGAGCCTGTATGCCGCAATCTTGCAGTCGTTCGGCCAGATCGACAATGATTTTATGATTGTCATCCCAACCCAGACGTGTCTTGACAGTAACGGGTATATTCACTGCATTGACAACAGCCCGGGTAATTTCCAGCATTTTTTCCGGATTCTGTAACATACCGGCTCCCGCACCTTTTCCGGCAACGCGTTTTACCGGGCAGCCGAAATTCAGGTCTAATACATCGGGGTGTCCTTGTTCTACGACAATTTTGGCCGCTTCAACCATCGGTTCTACTTCTTTGCCATAAATCTGGATGACTACCGGCCGTTCGTCGTCACACACCTGAAGTTTCTGCAGGCTGCGGTTGACCAACCGTATAAGTGCATCTGCCGCTACAAATTCCGAGTATACCATTGAGGCTCCCATTTTTTTACACAGAAGGCGGAATCCTATGTCCGTTACATCTTCCATTGGAGCCAGAAAAACCGGATAACGGTCAAAAGTAATATTTCCTATTTTCATCATACTGACAAAGATATAATATTCTGCTTAAATAGGCAAATACACGACGGACGTGTGTCTGCATGATTACGGAAGAATGATGACGGTTGGGCTGTCGTGAATGACGTTTCATCCTGTTTATTGCAGGTTTCAGTCATTTTCTACTTTTATTGCCATTCCGTGCAATATAATTTTGTTTCGTGATTCAAATAAAAGAGACGGTATGAAGAAAACAGGTATAGTATTGTTTGTTTTGATTTTTTCTTTAATTTCAGTTTCATGTAACAGAAAACAGAATGACCCGCAAAAAGAAGAGGTTGTTGTACAGCCCGGTATCGTTCAGGATTATGCGGATGAGATGAAAAGGAGTTATAATTTCATTTCCAAGCCTTATCGGTCGACAGACCTTTCTTTTAGAGTGAGTGGTCCGGTTTTATATTTTAATGCTCAGAATGGTCAGTTTTTCAGAAAAGGCGAATTGATTGCGGCTATTGACGAGCGTGATTTTCGGATCAGATGTGAGCGTGCCAAAGCTGTTTATGAACGTGCCAAAGGTGGATCTGTTCGGTTTGCAAGGCAGGGCTATAGAGGTGAAAATAGATCCTTCCCGGTTGTCTCAAAGTAAGTTGTCCATAGCAGACATAGCTCAGGCATTTGCCCGACAAAACAATATTGTAGATGCTGGTGCTATAGAAACCGACCGGAACCGTTTGAGAATAGAAGCAGCCGGCAGTTTTACCAGTCTGGATGAAATCAGGAATCTGACTGTTGTTTCCCGGGATGGTGTATTCTTCCGGTTGGGAGAAATTGCAGATATTTCCGAAACTTATGTCAAACCGGCCAGAATTTCTTCTCGGAAAACAAACTAACCTATGCATGTACATTTCAGGGGAAACATCTGATTGTTGATAAAACGTTGAGCCAGTTGGAAGACGAACTGGATCCTTCGCGTTTTTTCAGGGTCAACAGACAGTTTGTGCTTTCTGTGGATGCCATCAAGCGTCTGGAGCCTTATTTTAATAATAAGTACCGTATTTATATATTTCCTGAATTTCAAGGTGAGATATATGTAAGCAGGGAGAAAATAACCCTGTTGAAAAATTGGCTGGATTATTGAAAGTATATTCTTATCTGTGGATTTGCATGGGATTCTGAAAGTTTCCTGTGTAATGGTATTGTCTGCCACGGTATATTCTAGGAAGAATATCCGTAAAAGTTCAAGGACGTACTGGAGATATTGTTTTTCTGTCCGTTTGATTTCCAGCTGTTTGTCCGTAGAAACCGTAAATGTAGGGCAACAGGCCGTATCGTTTGTTTCGGGGGTAGAAACTGCTGTTTTTTCCATCGTTTCATTATCGCCTTTTGCCTTTCTTCTTTCTATCCAACGGCTGACTGCCTGTCTGATAACCTGTTTGAGTTCTTTCATCTTTATCTGTTTTTATACAAAGATACGACATGGCCGGAAGAGGATAGGCTATTTTTGTCGTTTGTGGTCATCTGTCGTCTTTTATGGTTCTTTTTTGTCGTTTTCAAGTATTTTTGGTCCCTATGTTTTTCTTGAGTGTGATTTTTCGTAGGAGAAAAGCAGGCAGGGAACGGGGTTTCCGGATCAGGTATGGGGTGGTTTTGCTCTTTCCCAAGGAGGCCAATCCCATAAAAATGCCTCACCTCTTCATTTCGTATTGTAATAGTTTGATTGTTAATTTGTTATAGGTGAACAAGCATCCTTCACCATCCTTATGTCATCCTGTGTTCCTAAAATCTTAATTTGTAAATAAAAATAACAGTTTAACCCTTTCGAAGCCTGGCTTACTTGGGAAAAAGTAAGGCTTACTTTCGGAAAAGTAAGGTTTACTTTTTTTAAAGTAAGCTTTACTTTTTTAAAAATGTCCTGAATTTTGATTTATGTAAATTGGTTGTTGAAAAGTTAAAAAGTCTGTCGGATACAGAAATGAAGGGGTGGTGAAGGAGTGGTGAAGGATCTCTGTCACGCCGTATCCCTTATCAATAAAGGGAAGTGAAGAGGTGAAGGGGTTTTGGCAAGAAACAGTAAGGGGAGCTATCAAGAGGGTGAATGAATAGCAGTCTTCTTGTATGACAGATAAAAAAATCGGATTATGAAAAGGTTTAGTTTGGGGAGAAAATGGAAGAAGTGGGTTCACTTGCCTAAATAAAATCCTCGGGTATTTAGCAGAAGACTAAGATCATAGTGGCTTATTCCGAAAATGACAGTTTTATTTGTCAATATGTCTGGCTTTGTGTATATTTGTACTGTCTGGTTTTTATATTATATAAATGAGAAAATACCCGGTAGGCATACAAAGTTTTGAGGAACTCCGTAAGGGGAATTACGTCTATGTGGACAAGACGGCCTTGATCCACAGGCTGGTGGAGAGTGGCAAATATTATTTCCTGAGCCGTCCCCGCCGGTTCGGGAAAAGTTTGTTGGTTTCTACCTTGGAAGCTTATTTCCAAGGTAAGAAAGAGCTTTTCGGAGGACTGGCCATGGAAAGGTTGGAGGACGAATGGGCGGAGTATCCGGTCCTGCATGTGGATCTTAATACTAAAAAATATGAAAATCATTCTTCGCTTGATGAAATACTGAACCAGCATCTTGAAAAATGGGAGGCTGTTTATGGTGACGAGAAGAACGACCGGTCGCCTGAAGAGCGTTTTTCTTATATCATAGAAAAAATCAGTACGGTGACCGGCCGCAATGTAGTTATCCTTATTGATGAGTATGACAAGCCCATGCTTCAGGCCATTGGCAATGAGGAACTGCTGGCAGACTATCGCAATACGCTGAAAGCCTTCTACGGGGTCATGAAGAGCTGTGACAGTTACATCAAGTTTGCCCTGTTAACCGGTGTGACCAAATTCAGCAAGGTCAGCGTGTTTAGCGACTTGAACAATCTGATGGATATTTCCCTGTCCGACCGGTTTGCCAATATCTGCGGGATAACCGAGGAAGAACTTTATAGGGATTTCAGAGAAGACATCCTGGAGCTTGGGCAAAGAAACGGGATGGGAGAAAAGGAAACCAAAACCGCGCTGAAAGAGAGGTATGACGGCTATCATTTTGTGAAAGACGGCGATGATATTTACAACCCGTTCAGCCTGTTGAATACGTTTGCAGAAATGAAGTTCGGAAGTTACTGGTTCGAGACCGGTACTCCGACGTTTCTGGTGAAGTTGCTCCAACATAGCGGGTACGACTTGCAGCGGCTGGCCAAAGAGATGGCCTCGGTTGATTCGTTGGGCGGTATAGACCACATGAACACCAACCCTGTACCTATCCTTTACCAGAGCGGTTACCTGACCATCAAGGGGTACGACAGTGAGTTCCAGGTTTATTATCTGGGTTTTCCCAACCGGGAAGTGGAAGAAGGTTTTACCCGTTTCCTGTTGCCCTGCTATGCCCATCTTGAAACAGGCAATCCTTCCTTCGAGATCATGAATTTCGTCAAGGATGTCCGTCAGGGTGATGCGGATGGTTTCCTGAGACGCCTGCAAAGTTTCTTTGCAGACAGTCCCTATGAGTTGGCGCGTGACCTTGAACTGCACTATCAGAACGTGCTTTTCATCGTGTTCAAGCTGTTAGGTTTCTATACTCAGGCCGAATACCATACTTCCCATGGCCGCATAGACCTGTTGGTGAAAACGGACAAGTACATTTACGTGATGGAGTTCAAGTTGGACGGCAGTGCCGAGGATGCCTTGCAGCAGATAAATGACAGGCACTATGCCCGGGCTTTTGCTTCCGATCCGCGTAAACTGTATAAGATAGGTGTGAACTTCAGCAGAGAGACCAGAGGCATAGAAGGGTGGCTGGTGGAAGGTTAAGGACCTGTCGACGATAAAACCAATATGAAGCAAGGATTTCCATCTTTTCATTATAGTCAAAAGAGATTACATTAAAAAGCCTGATTGTTTGGTAAAAAATTTTTTTTGAGTATATTTGCACTGTCAGGTTTTTACAGACGTGGCCTATAATGGAAAAGCATCAGGTTGGCATACAAAGCTTTTGGAAATCCGTAAATAAGATTATTTGAGTTTACGGAATAAATATATTACATTATTATATTTAAAATTCTGTTAGATTCACCGAAATATCCTTAGATATTAAAACGAAGAAATATGAAGTATACTTTACAGCATAAACAGTTTGTTTTAGACTTTGCAAAAAATGTGATGAAGTTCTTGAAAGGACTTCTTCGTACCATTTCGGATATGGTGGATTTTCTTTTAAAATTCGAGATTTTGACTACCACTTTAAGGTACTAAAAAATAATCCTGCCAAGATTCTATTTTTAGCAGGCTTTATGAGAAATGATTATTTAGTAAACCCCAGCTAATTCATAAATCAATGCTTACTCCTGTAACAATAAAAATATTTCTAGTTTCTTCTAAAGAACTTGAGATAGAGCGAGATAGCTTTGCAAGTTTGATTAATCAACTGAATCGTATATTTAAGCCACATGGTCTTGAACTTGAGCTAGTCATGTGGGAGTACCTTAATAGTTCCATGTCTAGAAAAAGAAAACAAGATGAGTATAATGAAGAACTACGGCAGTGTGACATATGTATTGTTATTTTATGGAACAATTTGGGTAAATATACAGTTGAAGAATTTCAAACTGCTTATGACGAATTATGTGCTGGTCGTAATCCTCAACGGCTGTATGTGTTTTTTAAGGAACCAGCTTTTATGTCTGAAGAGATGGCAGAATTTAAAAATACGTTTGAAGAAGTTTTTGGTCATTTCTATAGTGTATTTGAAAATGGGGATACTCTTAAATTGAATTTTTTATTGCAACTTGAAATTTTCAAAAATGAAATAATTGATATTAGCAAATTAATAGCAGTAGATAATTCATACGTAACAGTTGATGGAATGTCATTTGTAGATTTGAAGAATGTTTCTTTTGCTGCCAAAAATAATAACTATATTTCTTTACAACAACAAATTGAGAAGCAAAGAAATAGGTTAATCAAATATCCTGATGATCTTGAAGAACAGAAAGAATTACATACGTTGCTTGAGAAACGTATAGAGATGGAGGATAATATGATAAGTTTGGCTAAAAATTTTTCGAAACAAAGCTTGTATGAAATGTCTGCTCGTATGATTGAAGCTAGAAAACTTTTTGAGATGGGTGAACTTAATGCTGTTGTTAAATTACTTGACATACAAGATATTATATCTGATATTAAGAGTTCAAAGGCAAAAATAGAATTGTATAATACTTTGCAAGAACATGAATTAGCTTGTATCGAACGTGCTGCTAATGAAATTCAATTTCGAATAAAAGCAGAAAAAGTGTTGCTAGAGGCTGGTTGGACAGAGCAAATAATCAATGAGTACCAAATCTTAATTGGAGAAACTAGAGGCTATGTATCTCCTTTGGTATTTGCTAAAATCCTATTTGAGGCAGCAAGATTTATCGATAATTACGCACCTGATGTTTTAGCTATTTCTTATTATATAGAATGTATAGACTTGATGAAATCGTTAAATACAATCCCATTTTCTGATTTATCTGTATACGGGGATATGCTTTTCTTTGCAGGTCAATTTTTTACGAAATCAGTTTATGAAATAGATTATGATCCTACAGAAGGAGAATGGATGGATAAATCAAAAGATAAAATTCACAAGCAAGTGATGAGGCGCTGGGATAACTACAAAAAAATAGCAAAAGAATATCTTGAAAGATCTATTGATATATTCGAGGAATTAAATACCCAAAATAAATTCTCAGAAGATATTTTTTATTCATTAAATTGCTTAACGACATATAAGATTCACAATGGTGATAATTATAGTATCAGGAAAGCTCATAATAGATTGTTAGATTATATTAGAACAACGAATCTTTCAAAAGAGTTTCTCTTATCTGCTCTTACTCATTATGCTATTACATTATATGTCAATGAAAATATCGAAGAATTTAATCAGATTATCATAGAATGTGAATATATTACCAAAGGATTAAGTTTAAAGAAATTACATCCTAATGTACTACTTGATATTTCATTGATGTATGAGATGAAGAATGACTATAAAGAAGCTGAGAGCTTTTGTCGTCAAGCATTATTAAAATATCAAGAATTGGCTAAAGAAGACCCATATATATATCAGGAAAGTATTGCAAATTGTATAGAGCGGATAGCAACATATGTACATTGGCAAACAACGGATTATAAAATAAATCCAGAAACTAAACGAATGTTGGATGAGGCAGAACAAATATATGAGAAGTTATATAATCTGACGGGAAGTCATGTATACTGGGGTAAGGCAGGACATATAAAAAATTTCAAGTTTGAGTTACGTTTGAAAGAAAGAATGGATTATGGGGAATATTTATTTAATTCAGTAAGGCATAAATTGCGAGATTATTTTTCTTCTCATATTACGACAGGTAAGCATATATATAATATTGATTCTCCTAATAGTCCCATTAAAAATGTTGGTACTATAATCAGAAAAGTACGCAATAAAAATGAATATAAGTTATTCTTTACTTGGGAAATTGATGAATGGATATGTCAAGAAGTCTCATTTGGAATATTTAAAGGTGGTACAAAAGATGATATTTATACCTATCTGTCAAGTTCTGATTGTTATGATATATTATGTCAAAGTATTATTCGAGATTTGGATAAAAGTTGGAATATGGATTAAAAATGTATATCACTTAATAATATTAACAAATACTTAATTAGGTCTTACTGAATAAATCTATTGGTCATTCTGAATAAGAAGATTGGGATCACACTTACGGGACGGAATGAATGCCGATGTTTCCTTTGGTCGGTTGTTGTCATTCGCGGGCAGTCATGATGTAGGGTGAAAAATATCGTGTTTTGGGCATTCCAAACAGCTGAGAATATTGGTGAAGTTGATTTAAAAATGTGATGAATTATTTTCGGAAACCGATTATCCCGCTGAAATGTTGTATCTTTGCAGTCAAATGAACAGAAGAATATGACAAGGACTGATTTTGAGATAATGGCGCCAGTGGGTTCACCTGAATCTTTGGCTGCCGCATTACATGCCGGAGCAGATTCCATTTATTTCGGAATCGAAAATCTGAATATGCGTGCGCATTCGGCCAGTACGTTTACCATCAACGACCTGAAGCAGATGGCAAAGACTTGTGCGGAACACGGAGTCAAGAGTTATCTGACGGTCAATACGATCATCTATGGTGAGGACATCCCTTTGATGCATACCATCATTGATGCGGCCAAGGAAGCCGGTATCTCGGCTGTGATCGCTTCAGACGTGGCCGTGATGATGTATTGCCGCCAGGTAGGCCAGGAGGTACATCTTTCAACACAGCTGAACATCAGCAATATTGAAGCGCTGAAATTTTATGCCCAGTTTGCCGATGTGGTGGTGCTGGCCCGTGAACTGAACATGTCGCAGGTAGCCGATATTTACAGACAGATAGAGGAACAGCATATTTGCGGTCCGAGCGGAGAGCAGGTGCGTATCGAGATGTTCTGTCACGGTGCGCTATGCATGGCTGTGAGTGGCAAGTGCTATTTGAGCCTGGACAATACGGGACGTTCGGCCAATCGGGGAGCCTGCATGCAGATCTGCAGAAGAGGCTACTTGGTGAAAGACCGCGAAACCGGTATAGAACTGGAAGTAGACAACAAGTACATCATGAGCCCGAAGGATCTGAAAACCATCCGCTTCATAGACAAGATGATGAAGGCTGGTGTCCGCGTGTTCAAGATCGAAGGCCGTGCCAGAGGTCCCGAGTATGTGGATACGGTGGTGCGCTGTTATAAGGAAGCCATCCAGAGCGTGCTGGACGGAAACTTTACGGAAGAGAAAAAGGACGCTTGGGACGAGCGGCTTAAACGTGTGTTCAACCGTGGATTCTGGGACGGTTATTATCAGGGACAATGGTTGGGTGAATGGACCAAGAATTATGGCTCTGCCGCTACGGAAAAGAAAGTATACGTGGGCAAGGTCATTAAATATTTTTCGAATCTGAGCGTAGGTGAATTCCAGATTGAGGCTTCTGATTTGAGTGTGGGTGACAAATTGCTGATTACCGGACCAACCACGGGAGCCATGTTTCTGGATCTGGAAGAAGTGCGTTATGATCTGAAGCCCGTACAGACGGTCAGCAAAGGCATGCGTGTTTCGTTTAAAGTTCCGGACAAAATACGGCCCAGTGACAAACTGTACAAGTTGGTAAAGGTGGAAACCGAGGATTAAATCAATAGGAGCAGGATATTCCTTTTTAAATATTTTAATTGAAATGGCATTTTTTTTAAAAGGAAATGCCATTTTAATTTATCTTTTCTTATCTTTGCAAGAAGTATGTTACATATTTACAACGATAAATGAGTCCTTTGAATTTCACTCATCTTTTAGCACAAACGGTGACAGATCTGTCAGAAAGCAGTTCGTTAAAAGGTTTGTTTCATGAACATCAGGATGGAGACCCCATTCCTTCAGGAAAAGTCTTGCATGAGATCATCGAATTATGCCGTGCCATTCTTTTTCCCGGTTTTTATGGAAAATCCAGCGTCAACCATCACACGATAGCCTATCATATCGGCGTCAATGTGGAACGTTTGTATAACTTGTTGACAGAGCAGATACAGGCCGGTTTGTGTTTTTCAAGGGAATTGGATGAAGAAAATGCTTCAGAATTTCCAAGTTGTGATCTTTATAGAGAAAAATCCATTGCTTTGGCCGGACAGTTCATTTCGCGTTTGCCTTATCTCCGTGAGATATTGGGTACGGACGTGGAGGCGGCTTACAACGGTGATCCTGCTGCGGAAAGTTATGGCGAGATCATCAGCTGTTATCCTATTATCAAGGCTTTGAGCAATTACCGTATTGCACATGAATTGCTGGTACTCGGTGTGCCTCTCATTCCCCGTATCATTACGGAAATGGCCCATTCCGAAACCGGTATCGACATTCATCCCGGTGCCCGTATCGGTCATCATTTCACGATTGACCATGGTACAGGCGTGGTGATTGGAGCAACCTGTATCATCGGCAATAATGTGAAACTGTACCAGGGGGTCACTTTGGGTGCGAAAAGTTTTCCGCTGGATGAAAACGGTAATCCTATCAAAGGTATTCCGCGCCATCCCATACTGGAAGACGATGTGATCGTATATGCCAATTCCACCATACTGGGGCGTATCACCATCGGCAAGGGAGCCACGATAGGCGGTAATATCTGGGTGACGGAAGACGTGCCGGCCGGCGCACGTCTCGTGCAGAAGAAATACAAATAAAAACAATAACTAAATATTTTTTATAAAAGCTATCCATAGAACGAATTAAAATGGAAACTGAATTTGAACTCATCGCCAAAACGTTTCAGGGTCTGGAAAACGTATTGGCTAAAGAGCTGACAGACCTGGGCGCCAACAATATACAGATAGGACGCCGTATGGTCTCCTTTACGGGTGACAAGGCATTGATGTATCGTGCAAACTTCGCGTTGCGTACAGCAATCCGTATCCTTAAACCCATCAAACATTTCAAGGCTATGTCGGCCGATGAAGTATATGAGGCCGTAAAAGCAATAGACTGGTTGAAGTATTTGAACAATGAAACCAGCTTTGCTGTGGATTCTGTGGTTTTCTCCAAGGAATTCCGTCACAGCAAGTTTGTAGCCTACAAGGTTAAAGACGCCATTGTCGACTTTTTCAGAGAAAAGACAGGTTCGCGTCCGAATATCCGTGTGACAAATCCTGACTTGCAGTTGAATATCCATATTGCGGAAAATGACTGTACGCTTTCACTGGACAGTTCCGGTGAATCATTGCACCGCAGAGGATACCGTCAGGAAGCAGTGGAAGCACCGCTTAATGAAGTGCTGGCTGCCGGTATGATTCTGATGACCGGTTGGCATGGCGAATGTGATCTGATTGATCCGATGTGTGGATCAGGCACCATTCCTATCGAAGCTGCCCTGATCGCGCGTAATATTGCCCCCGGTGTGTTCCGCAAGCAGTATGCATTCGAAAAATGGGCTGATTTTGATCAGGAGCTTTTTGATGCCATTTATAATGACGATTCTGCCGAGAAGGAGTTTGAACATAAGATATATGCTTACGACAATAACCGTAACGCCATAGAAATAGCCACCAAGAATGTCAAGGCTGCCGGTCTGACAAAGGATATTGAAATCAACCTTCAGGATTTCCATAAGTTTACGCAGCCGGCTGAAAAGAGTATCATCATTACTAATCCTCCTTACGGCGAGCGTATCTCAACACCTGACCTGTTGGGGTTGTATAAGATGATAGGTGAGCGTCTGAAACATCAGTTCCAGGATAATGAAGCCTGGATATTGAGTTATCGTGAAGAATGTTTCGAGCAGATCGGCCTGAAGCCTTCGCTGAAGATACCTCTTTATAATGGCTCTTTGGAATGCGAGTTCCGCAAATATCAGATATTCAGTGGTAAATATAAGGAAGCCCGTGCTGAGGGACGTGAAATCAAGACTGCCGAAGACCGTCGTCAGATGGCAGAGAAAAAGCGTTTCAAGATGCATCGTGAATTCAAAAAGGCCATTGATGAAGTAGAAGAGGATGATGACAGCAGATATGGCAAGAAACGTCCGTCACGTTTTGACGGACGCGACAGCAGAGACGGCCGTTCACATGAAAAACGTACGTTCAAGCGCGAAGGCAAATCATTCGACAAGGGACGCAAACCGTATAGCAGAAACCGTAAAAACGACCGTTATGACGATGACGAAGATTAAGTTATGTCTGATATTGTCGTTCTTTTCAATTATGGCCATGGCTCAGGAAAAGAAAAGCTTTACATTGAATGACCTGCTTCCGGGAGGTAATACATTTTATGGATTACAGCCTGAGAACATGTTTACTACATGGTGGGGGGATCAGTGTATAGAGACTTCTTTGGACGAATGTCGGGTAATTTCGGCTAAGAATGGGAAAAAGACCGTACTCTTTTCTCTGGACCAGCTTAACGGATGGCTGGGAGGTGAGGAGAAACCGGTAGTCAGAAGTTGCTATAATCTGGAATTCCCTTATGCCGAGCAACCGTATGTGTTGGTGAAGACACCGTCCAAATGGTATCTGGCAGATTTCCGCAAGGGAAAGACCGTCTGGACGCAGGATCGTCAGGAAGGTCTGACACATGGCGACTGGTGTGCATCATCGCGCGCTTTGGCCTATAACTATCAGCACAATCTTTATGTGCAGGATGCTGAAGGCCACCGTATGGCTGTTTCTACCGACGGAAGCAATGATCTGGTTTACGGTCAGAGCGTACACCGTGATGAGTTCGGTATTTATAAAGGTACATTCTGGAGTCCAGACGGACAGCTTTTAGCTTTTTACCGTATGGATCAGAGCATGGTGCCGGATTATCCGCAGGTTGATATCACTACCCGGATAGCTACGACCTATTCTTGTAAATATCCGATGGCCGGTGAGAAAATGCACAAGGTAACAGTGGGTGTGTTCAATCCTTCTACCCAAAAGACAGTCTGGTTGCAGGCCGGTGATCCGACGGACCGTTATTTTACTAATGTGACCTGGAGTCCTGACAGCAGAAAGATCTATATGATAGAAGTGAACCGCGAACAGAATGAAGCCAGCCTGATGTGTTATGATGCACAGACCGGAAAGAAAGAGGCTTGTCTGTATACGGAACGTCATCCTAAATATGTAGAACCTATGAACGGTTTGCTTTTCCTGCCCTGGAACAGTAGTCAGTTCATCTATCAGAGCCAGCGTGACGGATATAATCACTTGTATCTGTTTGATTTGTCAAAGAAGACAAAGGGAGAGTGGAAAAACAAGGCCGGACATGACGGCCAGTGGCTGGAGAATGTCAAAGTGATCCAGTTGACTTCCGGTGAATGGGTGGTCAAGAAGGTTCTGGGATTCAATGAGAAGAATAAGAGCATTCTGATTTGCAGCAACGAAAAACATCCTATCCAGTCTGATATTTACAGCGTGAAGATAGCCGACGGTTCACGGAAACTGCTGGATTGCGGCGAAGGCGTGCATTACGGCAAGCTGAGTGCCAGTGGTACTTATATCGTCGATTCATACAGTTCACCCAAGGTATCCAGAAGCATCAACCTGACAGAGACCGGCAATGGCAAGTCTGTTAATCTGCTGACCGCGGAAGATCCATGGAAAGATTATAACGTACCGGAAATCACTGGCGGCAGTATCAAGGCTGCAGACGGAAAAACCGATCTGTATTATCGTATGGTGAAGCCTGTGAATTTTGATCCGGCCAAGAAATATCCTACTGTGGTTTACGTATATGGAGGACCGCATGCACACAATGTAGATGCGAGCCGTAACTATCTGACTCGCGGATGGGAAATCTATATGGCTCAGAAAGGTTATCTCATTTTCGTACTCGACAACAGAGGCTCTGAATTCAGGGGTATAGATTTTGAGAATGTGACCTTCCGTCATTTGGGCGTGGAAGAAATGAAAGACCAGATGGAGGGCGTAAAATACCTGAAATCATTGCCTTATGTGGATGCAGACCGTATTGGTGTGCACGGATGGTCTTTCGGTGGTTTCATGACCATCAATCTGATGCTGACTTATCCCGACGTGTTCAAGGTTGGTGTAGCCGGCGGACCGGTTATTGACTGGCAGTATTACGAAGTGATGTATGGCGAACGCTATATGGACCGTCCACAGGATAATCCGGAAGGTTACAAGGGCAGCAACCTGCGCCTGAAGGCTCCTGAGCTGAAAGGCAAACTTCAGATTATCATAGGTTATAATGATCCGGTTTGTGTACCCCAGCATACCCTTTCGTTTATGCGGGCTTGCATAGATGCCGGCAAACAGGTGGATTTCTTCACTTATCCGGGTGATGAACATAATATGTTCGGTATGGACCAGGTGCATCTGCACGAAAGGATTACCCAGTATTTTGAGGATTATTTAAAATAAACATTCAGGAATTCAAAAATAGACAGGATTATGAAACTTTTACTGTTGGGAAGCGGAGGGCGTGAACATGCTTTGGCATGGAAGATTGCGCAAAGTCCGAAAGTGGAAAAACTTTATATAGCGCCGGGAAACGCTGGTACGGCAGAAGTGGGCGAGAATGTAGCTATCAAGGCTGACGATTTCGACGGTATAGGCCGGTTCGTGCTGGAGCATGCTGTAGATATGGTGGTTGTAGGCCCTGAAGATCCGTTGGTGAAGGGGGTTTATGATTATTTCAAGTCAGACAGCCGGTTGGCAAATATTCCGGTGATTGGTCCTTCTGCAAAGGGAGCCGTACTGGAAGGAAGCAAGGACTTTGCCAAGGGCTTTATGAAACGTCACCAGATCCCGACGGCAGCCTACCGCACTTTTACGGGAGAAACTCTGGAGGAGGGACTTCAGTTTCTGGAAACGCTTCGTCCGCCTTATGTGTTGAAAGCAGACGGCTTGTGTGCAGGAAAGGGTGTGCTGATCGTTCCTACACTTGAGGAAGCCAGAAAGGAACTTCAGGAAATGCTCGGAGGCATGTTCGGAAAGGCATCAGCTTCTGTCGTTATCGAGGAGTTTCTTAGCGGCATCGAATGTTCTGTATTTGTATTGACTGACGGTAAGAATTACAAGATTCTGCCTGAGGCCAAGGATTATAAGCGTATCGGTGAGCATGATACGGGCCTGAATACAGGTGGTATGGGTAGTGTGTCACCGGTACCGTTTGCAACCAAGGAATGGATGCAGAAGGTGGAAGACCGGATCATCAGACCGACCGTAGACGGACTGGCAGAAGAGGGAATCGATTATAAAGGATTCATTTTCTTCGGTCTGATCAATGTAGACGGTGAACCTATGGTGATTGAATATAATGTCAGAATGGGTGATCCGGAAACAGAATCTGTAATGTTGCGTATCAAGAGTGATATTGTAGACCTGTTTGAAGGTGTGGCTCAAGGTAATCTTGACGAAAAAGAACTGGTGACCGATCCGCGAAGTGCCGTATGCGTGATGCTTGTTTCTGGCGGTTATCCGGAGGCTTATGAAAAAGGATTCCCCATTACGGGTACCGATGAAGTGGAAGACAGTATAGTGTTCCATGCCGGTACAGCCATGAAAGAAGGACAACTGGTAACGGCCGGCGGGCGTGTGATTGCGGTAAGTTCTTATGGTGAGAATAAGGAGGAAGCTCTCCGGCAGTCTTTCACGCAGGCTCAGAAAATCAAATTCGACAAGAAATATTTCCGGTCTGACATAGGCCAGGATTTATAATGATGAATCAGAAAAATAAAATTCATACTATAGTGGCGACGAGCGGTTTTATACTGCCCGTCGCCGCTTTAATTGCAACCCTGCTCTGGGTGGCAGAGAATGTTTATGACTGGAGCAGGCTGTTGGGATGGCTTTTTTGCGGAATAAATTCTTATCTTTGGATTGAAACCAACAATACCCATGCTCTGATGCGAGTAAGAAGTCTTATGACTCCGTCGCTTTTTGTACTTCTTGTCGGTATTACGGTTTACCTTCATCAGTTGCAGGATGCCTGGTTTGTCTGTACGTTTATGCTGATTTCCTATTATCAGCTTTTCCAGAGCTATCAGAATCCATCTGATGTAGGGGCAGTCTTTCATGCTTTTCTGTGTATCGGTCTGGGCAGTCTGTTTTTTCCTCAGTTGCTTTATTTTGTACCGTTCTATTTGTGGTATTCTGTTGTCTTTCTCCGGTCGCTTTCTTTGCGGGGCTTTTGTGCCGCTTTGGTTGGGACTGTCTTGCCATACTGGTTTGCCGGAGCTTACTGTCTTGCAGCAGGAAAAACAGGCTGGCTGTTGGAGCATTTTAGCCGGTTGATCGTATTCCAGCCTTTTGACCGTATGCTTTATGCCAGTCTCAGTGTGACTGATATGATTTCACTGGCGGTGTTGGTCTTTTTGGTTCTGATAGGTAGCGGGCATTATTTAAAAACCTGTTTTAATGACAAGATCAAGACACGTATGTTTTATTACCTGATCATAGCTCAGGAACTGCTTCTTTTGATCTTCATATTGCTTCAGCCTGTTCATTTCAGAATGCTGTATGTTTTGTTTCTGATGAATACGGCTCCGATTCTTGCCCATTATTTTGTTTTTGCCAAAGGACGTTTCAGTCTTATTTTGTTTCTTTGCATGTTGATGTCGTTTTTTATTATAGCAGTTTTGAATTTATGGATACCGTTATAGAGCTTTTGATACAGTATGGATACTGGGGCATGTTTATCGCTGCGTTTATTGCAGGAAGTGTGTTTCCGTTCAGTTCGGAGGCTGTGATGGCTGGCTTGCAACTGGCCGGCCTGAATCCGATGTCCTTGCTTATCTGGGGTACTTTGGGCAATGTGGCTGGCAGTATGTTTAATTACTGGATTGGCAGTCTGGGAAAGATGGAATGGGTTGAGAAATATCTGCATGTGAAAAGAGAGAAGGTGGAAAAGACTCAGGCCTGGATGGAGAAACGCGGCGCCTGGATGGGTGTGCTTTGCTTTCTGCCGATTCTGGGTAGTGTGATCGCTGTCACAATGGGATTTATGAGGGCCAATCCTTTTATCAGCCTGCTGGCCATATTTATCGGCAAACTGTTAAGGTATGCCATTCTGGTTTATGCCATTTCATTTATTTAATATTCAAAGCATGAGAAAAATTGCCTTATTGATAGCGGCGTTCGGTTTTCTTTTGATAAATCTGGCCGCGTGTGGAAACCGTCGGAATGCGGAAAGAGAACGACCAAAAGTGATGGTTTCGATAGAACCGTTGAGATGTTTGACAGAGCAGATTGCCGGAGATTACTTTCAGGTAGAGACCATGGTACCTAAGGGAGGTAGTCCGGAAACTTATGAACCTTCTCCACGACAGATGATGCACTTGCAGGAAAGCAAGGTCTATTTGGCGGTAGGAGATTTGGGCTTTGAGAAAACATGGTTGGATAAGTTTAAGGAGAATGCACCGGACGTGTCGTTTGTCAACACTTCAGGCCGGCAGGCTGCCAATGCAGATCCTCATGTATGGACGTCATACCGCCGTTTGATCAAGATGGCCGGGGTTATTTGTGAGGCATTGTGTGATGCGGATCCTGAACATCAGGAGTATTTTAAGGCCAATCTGAAGAAAACCGTTTCTTCGTTAGAAGCAGCCGATCAGGAGGTACAACGGGAATTACAGTCTGTACGGCAGCGTGCGTTTCTGATATATCATCCTACACTGACTTATTTTGCAGAAGATTATGGGCTGATGCAAATAGCCATAGAGAATGAAGGCAAGGAGCCTTCCCCCCAGCGTCTGGCAGAACTGATAGAACAATGCCGGAAAGAGAACGTTGGTGTTATCTTTATTCAGGAAGAATTTGACCGTAAGAATGCGGAGCTGATCGCCAGAGAGACTCGTACGCAACTTGTTTCGATCAACCCGTTGGCATATGACTATGATAAGGAACTTCGGCAAATCGCAAAAATATTAAGCAAGCAATGAATGAACCGGTATTAGTGGAACTGAAAAATGTAGCCGTATCTTATGGGCGAAAACAAGTTTTGCGCGATGTCAGCCTGACTGTCAGGGAGAAAGACTTTCTGGGTATTATCGGGCCAAACGGAGGTGGAAAAACAACTTTGGTCAAGACGATTCTGGGACTGCTGCCGGTGACGGAAGGGACATTGACTTTTTATTCAGAAGGCAAGCCGGTGCAGGGTATTTCTATAGGTTATCTGCCTCAGTATAATCAGATTGATAAGAAATTTCCGATAACGGTTTATGACGTGATATTGTCCGGCCTGAAGAAGAAATGGTGGAAAAGCTATTCGAAAGCCGATCATGAAGCCGTCCGTTCCATGTTGAAAAGAATGGGTGTAGAAAATATGGCCGACCGTCCTATTGGTGCTTTGAGCGGCGGACAGATACAGCGTGTATTGTTGGGACGCGCCATTATTTCCAGACCGGAAATGGTTATTCTGGATGAACCCAATACTTATATGGACAAACAGTTTGAAAGCCAGCTTTATTATATCCTGGAGGAAATAAACAAGGAGTGTGCCGTGGTGCTGGTCAGTCATGATATAGGTGCGGTGCTTCAGAATGTCCGTTCGATAGCCTGTGTCAATGAAACATTGGATTATCATCCGGATACCGAATTGCCGGATGGTTGGCTGGAAGAAAAATTGAATTGTCCTATTGATCTGGTCGGTCATGGTAATATGCCGCATCGCGTTCTTAAATGCCACAAACATCGTTAAATCTGTGGTATAATGTTTTAAAGTTAGAAAAAGAGCGGTTGAAAACGAAAAAAGTTACTAATTTTGTGCTTTCAATGTAAATTTATAAATTATATATTTTAAAGATCAAAACAATGAAACAGTTCAAACTTGTAGACAACCTTATCGGTTGGGTTACATTTGCTGTCGCTGCTTTCGTGTATTGTTCCACGATAGAACCGACAGCCAGCTTTTGGGACTGTCCGGAATTTATTACGACCGGCTATAAGCTGGAAGTAGGACATCCGCCCGGCGCTCCTTTCTTTATGTTGACAGCCAATTTGTTTTCACAGCTTGTCAGTGATCCTTCTCAGGTGGCCAAAATGGTGAATACCATGTCTGCGCTTTTCAGTGCGATGTGTATCATGTTCCTTTTCTGGAGTATTACGCATCTGGCCAGGAAACTGTTATGTAAGGATACAGATGAGATGACCTTTGGCAAACTTCTGACTATTGAAGGATGCGGTCTGGCCGGTGCTTTGGTCTATACCTTTAGTGATACATTCTGGTTTAGTGCCGTAGAAGGTGAGGTTTATGCTTATTCTTCATTGTTTACCGCCATTGTATTCTGGTTGATATTGAAGTGGGAAGATCATGCAGACGAACCGCATAGCGACCGCTGGCTGGTTCTGATCGCTTATCTGACCGGTCTTTCTATCGGCGTTCACTTGTTGAACCTGTTGTGTTTGCCGGCAATCGTACTTGTATTCTATTACCGCAAGAACCCCAATGCCAATCTTAAAGGATCACTGTGGGCACTTGTGGCTTCGTTCATATTGGTGGCTGCCGTGCTTTATGGTATCGTACCGGGTATTGTGAAAGTGGGCGGATGGTTTGAACTGTTCTTTACGAACACTTTGAAGATGCCGTTCAATACCGGACTGATTATTTATATATTCTGTCTGATTGCCATTGTATTGTGGGCTATATGGGAAACTCAGGCCCAGCGTAGCCGTAAGCGGATGAATATCTCTTATCTGCTGGCCATAGGCATGTTGGGTATTCCTTTCTACGGTCATGGCTGGAGCAGTCTGATTATTGGTATTATAGTGTTGGCTTGTGTGGCTTTTGTGATCAACAGAACGATAGAGGGCAAACCGCTGGTCAGCCCGCGTGTGATGAACACGTCTCTGTTGTGTATGCTGATGATCATGATCGGATATTCCACTTATGCTGTAATCGTGATCCGTTCTACTGCCAATCCGCCGATGGACCAGAATTCTCCGGAAGATGTGTTTACGCTTGGACAGTATCTTAACCGCGAACAGTATGGAACGCGTCCTTTGTTCTATGGACCTGCCTATACTTCACGTATGGAACTGGAAGCTACGGATGAGGGTTATTGTGTTCCCAAAACCAAGCAGGGAGCTCCGGTATATCAGCGTGTGGAGAAACATTCGGCTGATGAAAAGGATGCTTATGAGATTGTCAGACATGATATGGAATATGTCTATGCGCAGAATATGCTGTTCCCGAGAATGTATTCTGACCGTCATGCCCAGGCTTATGAAGAATGGATGGGAGGAGTAGACGGCAAGGAAGTGCCTTGTGACCAGTGTGGACAGACCGTGATGGTGAAAGTGCCTTCACAGTTTGAAAATCTGCGTTTCTTCTTCAGTTATCAGTTGAACTTCATGTACTGGCGTTATTTCATGTGGAATTTTGCCGGTAGACAGAATGACATTCAGGGTAACGGTGAACTGGAACATGGAAACTGGATTTCCGGTATTCCGTTCCTCGATAATGCCCGTTTGGGAGATCAGGACAAGTTGCCCAGTGAGTTGAAGAACAACAAGGGACATAATGTCTTCTATTGTTTGCCGTTGTTGCTCGGTTTGCTAGGATTGTTCTGGCAGGCTTACAAGAATCAGGAGGGAGTCAAACAGTTCTGGGTGGTATTTTTCCTGTTCTTTATGACAGGTATTGCCATTGTGATTTATCTGAATCAGACACCGCTTCAACCTCGTGAACGAGATTATGCTTATGCCGGTTCATTCTATGCTTTTGCTATTTGGGTCGGTCTGGGAGTTGCAGCAATCGTAGACGGCTTGAAACGTCTGAAGCTGGGTGAGACACCGGCTGCTGTCATTGCTTCGTTGATCGGTATTCTCGTACCGATACAGATGGCCGGACAGACTTGGGATGATCACGACCGTAGCGGAAGATACACTTGTCGTGATTTCGGCCAGAATTATCTGAGTTCACTTGATGAAAAAGGTAATCCGGTGATTTTCACCAATGGTGATAATGATACTTTCCCGTTGTGGTATAACCAGGAGACAGAAGGCTTCCGTACGGATGCACGTGTTTGTAACCTGAGCTATCTGCAGACAGACTGGTATATTGACCAGATGAAACGTCCGGCTTATGATTCTCCGTCATTGCCGATCAGCTGGACCCGTTTGCAATACGTAGCAGGTACGCGTGAAGGTATCCAGGTACATCCTGAGGCTTTGCAGCAGGTGATGGCTTATTATAAGGATGATCCTGAAGGTTTGAAACAGACGATCGGAGAAAACCCGTATGAACTGAAGAATATCATGAAATATTGGGTATTGAATGATAATCCTGATCTGCAGATAATCCCGACAGACAGTATTGTCGTGACGATTGACAAAGAAGCAGTCAAGCGTTCCGGCATGATGATTGCCGCGGATTCCATTCCGGATGTCATGCACATTTCTCTCAAGGGTAAACGTGCCATTTACAAGAGTGAACTGATGATGCTTGAGATGATTTCGCAGGCTAACTGGACTCGTCCGCTTTATATCGCCATGACTGTAGGTTCGGAAAATTATGGTCATTTGGGAGATAACTTCGTACAGGAAGGTCTGGTTTACCGTATTACACCATTCGACACCAAGCAAAGCGGAAAGACGGTAGATACGGAACGTATGTATAACAACCTGATGAATAAGTTCAAGTTCGGCGGTTTGGACAATCCGGACATCTATCTTGATGAGACGGTATGGAGAATGTGTCTGACACATCGTCGTCTGTTCAGTCTGCTGGCTATGGAGCTTATTAAGGAAGGTAAGAAAGACAAAGCGCTTAAAGTGATGGAATATGCCGAAAAGGCAATTCCGGCCAAGACTTTGCCACATAGCATGCAAGGAGGTTCTATCGAAATGGCCAAAGCATGGAATATCTTAGGAAAACCGGCTGAAGCTGAAAAGATAGCAGTAGCTGTAGGAAATACGGCGAAGGAATATATGAACTGGTATTTGAGTCTGAATACATCCCGGTTGATCCAGTCTTCAAGAGACTGTATGATGAACCTTTATGTTCTGGATGAGGTATCAGGTATTCTGGAGAATTGTAAATCTCAAAAAGCTACGGAATATCGTGCTGCTTTGCAGACTTACATGCAGCAGTGTATGGAAAGAGGCGTTCACTTGTAACATAGAAGTTATGTTTATAGAGCAACCATCTGTCTTTTTGAGGTGGATATATCCTAAGGCCCTATGGCGCATGAGCAGAAAGAAGAAGGTCGTTTATCTGACATTCGACGATGGTCCGATACCTGAGGCCACGCCTTTCATTCTGGATACGTTGGATCGTTACGGTATAAAGGCGACTTTCTTCATGGTTGGTGATAATGTCCGGAAATACCCGGATATGTATGATATGGTGGTCAAACGGGGTCATCGCATAGGCAATCATACATACAATCATATCAGCGGATTCAGGCATTCAAACAAGGAGTATCTGGAGAATGCTGACAAGGCAAATGCCTTGCTTCATACCAATCTGTTCAGACCGCCTCATGGTTGGATGAGATTATTACAGTTTAAACTGCTGCGCAAGCATTACAGAATCGTGATGTGGGATGTGGTGACACGGGACTATAGCAAGTGTATGACTGCTGAGGACGTGGTGAACAATGTCAAACGCTATACCCGTAACGGCTCCATCATTACGTTTCACGATTCATTGAAGAGCATCAATAAGCTGCATACCGCATTACCGGAATCTTTGGAATGGTTGATAGCTCAGGGGTATCAATTCAAAGTGCTCGAATAAGAATGGACAATACAGATGTAATTTCTGCTGATATGATAAAAGCCGAGGCTAATGACCTCGGCTTTTCTGCTTGTGGTATGGCCAAAGCCGGTCCGGTCAGTACTGACCATGCTGATTTCTTCAGGAAATGGCTGTTAAAAGGCTGTCAGGCCGATATGGCGTATATGGAATATCATACTGATAAAAGACTGGATCCGACGCTCCTGATGGAGCGTGCGACAACGGTTGTTTCTGTCGCATTGAATTATTTTCCTTCCAGACAGATTCCGTCTTCCGGTTTGCAACTATCCTGGTATGCTTACGGAAAGGATTATCATGATGTGATGAAAGAAAAACTGTACCAGCTTTTAAACCGGATTCAGTGCAGGGCTGGTTTTTCTGTCAACGGAAGGGCATTTTGTGACACGGCACCCGTTCTGGAGAAATATTGGGCTTGTCAGTGTGGGATAGGCTGGATAGGCAAACATACCCAGCTGATTGTGCCTCATGCTGGCAGTACCTTTTTTTTGGGAGAACTGTTGTTGGATTGCGTGGCAGACCATTATGACAAGCCGATCCAAAGAGACTGTGGTACTTGCAGACGATGTGTCGAGGCCTGTCCGGTAGGTGCTTTAATACCGACTGAGGGATTGGATGCCCGACGTTGTTTGAGTTATCTTACAATAGAAAACAGAGGAGACATTCCGGTTGATGCCGCTTCTAAAATGTATCCTTATTTTTATGGTTGTGACCGATGTCTGAAAGCTTGTCCTCATCTGGCTTTTTCTGAACCCAGTCAGGAGGACGCTTTTTGTCTCAAACCAGAACTGATGGAAATGACAGAAGAAAAGTGGATGAATTTGTCCGTAGATGATTATCGGCGTCTCTTTAAAGGTTCAGCTGTCAAACGAGCCAAATATGAAGGGTTGAAACGTAATCTGGAAGCAATGATGAGAAATAAAAAATAAAGAAGTCCGGTAACAGATGTGCTGTTGCCGGACTTTCTTAAAAACTGTATGTTATGCAGTTATAACTGTTATTTGGGCTGTTTGCCGATGTACGCCAAAATACCGCCGTCAACGTAAAGAACAAGACCGTTGACGAAGTTGGAAGCGTCAGAAGCCAGGAATACGGCAGGTCCCTGCAAATCTTCCGGAGTTCCCCAACGTGCAGCAGGAGTCTTGGCTACAATGAAGCTGTCGAACGGATGACGGCTGCCGTCCGGCTGACGCTCACGCAAAGGAGCTGTCTGCGGAGTAGCGATATAACCCGGGCCGATACCGTTACACTGAATGTTGTATTCACCGTATTCTGAGCAGATGTTGCGGGTCAGCATCTTGAGGCCACCTTTGGCTGCAGCGTAGGCAGAAACAGTTTCACGTCCGAGTTCGGACATCATAGAGCAGATGTTGATGATCTTACCATGTCCTTTTTTGATCATACCAGGAATGACAGCCTTGGATACAATGAACGGTGCATTCAGATCCACGTCGATAACCTGACGGAATTCAGCAGCAGACATTTCACACATAGGAATACGTTTGATGATACCGGCATTGTTAACCAGGATATCAATTACGCCTACTTCTTTCTCAATCTGAGCTACAAGAGCATTGACTGCGTTTTCGTCAGTAACGTCGCATACGTAACCGTGAGCTTCGATGCCAAGTTCTTTATAAGCAGCCAAACCTTTGTCTACGAGTTCTTGTTTGATATCATTAAAAACAATTGTAGCACCGCAACGGGCAAAGGCTGTTGCTATACCGAAACCGATTCCGTAAGAAGCGCCTGTTACCAGGGCTATTTTACCTTCCAATGAGAAATTCTGCAAAAAATTTTTTTCCATATTATTATAATTTAGATAAGATGTTGCCTTTCAAGCAAAGTTAAAAAAAGAAATTGATATACGTGCACAAAATCAGACAGATTTTTCAAATAGACTGGATTTTATCAGTTTTTTTTAAAGTGCCGTACATAGAAGTTGGGCTAAGACTTTTTGATATTGGCACTCCAGATCATAATATGCCTGAAGATTCTGATAAATCATTTCCGATTCGGAAAAATAATCGATAAGTGAGCTTTCTCCTCTTTCTACATTTTCTTTCATCATATCCAGTGTTTCATACATGATATCTATATCATACATGCTCATGGCTTTGTCCAGCTTGTGGAATTCATTGATTTGGCTTTCAAGCTGTGCTTTTGCTCGTAGAGTCGCGTCTTCGTAACTGAGAGTGGCATTGATGGCTTGAGCTTTGGCTATTTCTACGTTACGCTTATTTGAAAATACAGGAATGGATCCTCCTACTATAAAACCGTGTTCTTTAAGGCCGTCTGCCGTATTTCGTCTGTAGCCTATTTCTATTTTGGGAAGCCAGTTCAGTTTGCTTACCGTTATATTTTTCTGAGCTGCTCGTGAGTCCGTCTCAATCGCTTTCAGACTGGGATTATTGCTTATAGCTTCGTTTATGATCATCCAGATTTCTTCTTTCTCGGGTAGGGGTGGATAGCTTGTCGCTTCGAAAGCAAGCGGCTTGTTGCCATTAAGGGCAAGAAGATCTTGCAGGGCTTTGCGGTGGGCTGCGTCGTTGGTTAGTAAGGCGGTCTGAATGTTCATGCTTTCAATTTTAGTTTTATTGAAATCAATTTTAGAAGCATCGCCTTTTTCTACTTTTTCCTTATACAGTTCCAAAAGTTTGTCCGCGTTCTTTTTTCTTTCGTTGAGCAACATGTTTGTTTTGTTAAGTCTGATGATGTCCAGACATAGTAATTGGGCTTCCAGAAGAATATTTTGCCTTAGTTCCTGTTGGCGCCAGTCTATGGCTTCTTTTTTGATCCTTCCGAAGCGGTTTCTTCCGGTATAGGTTGTGGGAAAGTCAAATCCTTGGGTTATGATTAATTCAGATTCGGCTTGACCTGTTGTTGCTCTGTTGTAGAGTGAACTATATTCAATGGAAGGATCTTCCAGTGTGTTGCTGGCATCGATTTCTGCGATAGCTGCTTTATCAGCCATTTTGGCTGCCTGAATGGTCTTGTTGTTTTTTTCTATTTCTTTCAATATTTCATCTATGGTTTGTGATTGGGCAGAAATTGAAAGACTAAATGCGAAAAGAGAAGTCCAAACAATAAAAAGTTTTTTCATTTATGAATGTTTTTGTTTATAATGTAATTATTCTGATAGATGGTTCTTTAAATGGATAATCAAGTAGTGCAAAAATAGAAAAATCTACTTTAATATCATATTTTTCCAAAGGTTTAATGAAATAGGATCGCAGATAAAGACAGGATATTGATCAAAGAATGGAGCCTCCAATGTATTTGGAAAGAAAAATGTGGGAAAGTATTTTGACCTTGAGACTATGTTTTTATGTTTGATAGCATAAAAGGTGCATTTTTAGTACTTAAAATTCTTTTTGAAAAATCTTAAAAGTGTATATTTGTAACTAAATCATTAATTATTAACTTAATTTGTTGTTATGAAAAGTCATTTACTTACGTTAGTGGCATTGTGCGGAGCAACAATGTCTTCTATGCCTCTTTGGGCTGCAACAGAGTGGGAAGATCCTACAGTTCAAACAGTTACGATTGATCTTGAAGCAGGTGGTACATATTTCGTCTATCATCCGGCTACTAAGATGTTTATGGTCAATGGTAATTCCTATAATACCCAACTTTCGTTGGCTAAAAAAGGTTTGAAGATAAGAGTCAAGCCAGCAGAAGATTCTAGATTTTCTGTTTCAGGTTGGACTTTGGAAATGCCGGATGCACCTGCTAACAACGGTGGAAAGCCCAAATATATCTGGTTAACCGGAGACGGAGCTAATGCCTATGTGGATTTTAACTTGCAGACTGATGGTCATTATGTGTGGAAGATAACCAAGAATGCCGATTCAGATACATACCGTATCAAGATGCCTGATGAGGATCCTAATTTTGGTCTTGAGGCACAGGATGGTTTGTACGCCAATGCTTATATGGGCTGGGACGGCTTGTTGAATGAGGATGGCACAATGAATAATACGGTTGTAATGCCTACCATTGACAAAAACAGTGCCGGTTATGAAAAGGCTGAATTGGACTGGGCTTTTGTGACAGAAGATGAATATGCTCTTTATGAAGCCAAGCTCGTTCTGAAAGACGCTTTGGAATATGCAGTAGAAAAAGAATATACTGATTATGCGAAGTACGAGGAAATTTATAACGGTTCTTCTGCTTCAGTAACAGAAATCACTGAAGCTGCTGAAGCTTTGATCAGTGAAGTAGATACTTGGTTGGCCGGAGGAGCAACAGAAGACAACCCGATTGATATGACAGGAAAGATAAAGAATGCTGATTTTCCTGATGGTGTCAAGGACGGCTGGGACAACAATATGGATATGAGCCGTACTGCAGAAACAGATAAATATTATAATGAAAACGGTGATTTGATGTTCCGTTTTGCTGAAAAATGGGTTGCTGGTGGCAATTCATTGTCTGATCTTTATATTCAGCAGACCATTAAGGGATTGCCACAAGGTAAATATAGGTTGCAGGCTGACGTGATCGGATTCCAGCAGTCTGATAATACGATGGCTCCGGAAGAATTGAAGGGTGCTTATTTATTTGCAGACGGTGGTTCTGGAGAGACACGTGTGGAAACACGTACTTATGAATTTACTTCAGATAATCGTCCGGTAGCCCATACGGAAACAGTAGATTTTGTCGTATTTAGCGATGAAGCTACGATCGGTTTCCGTACTATTTCTACCAACATGAACTGGGTCGGTGTAGACAATTTCAAATTGTATTATTTAGGCAAGAGTGATAATTTCGCCAAGTCTGAGTTGCAGAAGACCATAGATGAAGCTTTGGCATATCAGGGCGAATTGGAAGAAAATCAAGCCAAGTACAGTAATGCCGGATATAGTAAGTTTGAGGCTAATTTAGCTTTGGCTCAGGAAGCAATGGATAATGATCAGATTACAGAAGACAGCGTGATCGCCGTTCGTTTATCTTTGATAAAGAGTATAGATAATCTGAAAAATGATGTGGCAGTATATGCTCAGATTAAGGGTGTGGTTGATGGTAAACTGGATGAGCATATCAATAATTACGAGCCATACGCAGAGTTGTCTAATAATCCGGAAGCCTTTATTAAGACCTATGATTATACGGATGCGGTAGAGGCTGCATATAACAGTGGAGAATTTGATCCTAATGATTTTGACAAATTGTCTGCAAATATAGACAGTGTATTCCGTGAGGATATTCTGGATATGGTCAATGCCGACTTGACAAATGATCTGTATGGTTTGCTTCAGTCACCTGACTTTACTAATGGAGCGTCAGGATGGAACGGAGGTCCTACAGCCAATAATCACGTGGCAGAAGTCTTCAACAAACAGTATGATGTTTATCAGGAACTTGACGGACTTCCAGAAGGAGCATACAAGATTACGGCCAAAGGATACTATCGTCCAAGTGGTAATGATGTAATTGATGCAGGTTGGGATGACGGTATAACCAATAATGTATATGCTTATCTGTATGGAAATGAAAATACAGTAGCTTTGCATCATATTTGTGATGAGCTTTCTGATACACCATATATTACGAAGGAAGATGGTTCTACCAATGACTATTCTTTTGCAGCTTTGGGTGGAAAATATATTCCTAATGATTTGGCGAGTGCGGAAGTGGCATTTGGTCAGGGTAAATATGCCAATGAAGTTACCAGTGTGGTTCTGGATGGCAAGTTGCGTTTCGGTGTGAGAATGCAGAGCAGTGAGTCTTTGAGTAACAACTGGTCGGCTTTTGATGAATTCCGTATCGTTTATATGGGCAATAGTGTAGAATATTATTTGCCAACCATTTCAACCTTGTATGATGAGGCTTCTGCATTATATACCAAGATTACCGGTTTTGAAGCGTTTGCAACTGTTGATGCTATTACGAAGCTTGAAACTGCAATGACTAATGCCAGCCTGGTTACAGAATCATCTACCATAGAAGAAGCCAAGAGTGTTATCAACGAGTTGACGGAATCCATTTCTTATGCAAACAAGTCAATTGAGGTTGTATTGTCTTTGTCTGATCTCGTTAATGACGTTTACGGAGAACGTGGTGAGAATCTGCAGAATGCGGGTTATGACCTGAGTGCTGTTTATGAAGTTGTTGATGAAGTGTCAGTGACTTTGGAAAATAACGAGATTGAGTCTGTTGAACAAGCTAATGAGTATATTGTACAGATCAACACTTTGTTGACTCAGACTATACAGGGCGGACAGATTGCCGGTGCTTCAAAAGATAATCCGGTTGAGTTGAGTGATCTGATCATTAATCCGGGCTTCTCTATTTATGATGAAGAGTCAGGTGTAACAACAGACAGTGGTGACGGATGGATTCAGGAGCGTGACGGCGGTGATGTGAACTTCCGTATCTCAGCAGGTGAATTCTATAATAACAACAGCTTTGATATTCATCAGACTTTATATGGTTTGACTCCGGGATTCTATAAATTGACTTGTAATGCCTTCTATCGTGAAGGATGGCCAATGGATGCAGCTGCAAAATATCGCGACGATAAGGAACAGTTGAATGCGATGTTGTATGCCGGTCCGGAAGACTCATGGGTTTATACACCGATCATGTCTATCATTGAAGAAGGTCAGCCTACGGCAACTGCATCACAGAACACCAATGTAGCTGATTCTTTGACTACGGAAGAGAATCCTATCGAATACTGGTTCATTCCAAATGCGATGGAAGATGCAGGTCCTGCATTCAATAAGGGATTGTATTTGAACGAGCTTTATTTTGAGGTAAAGGAAGGACAGACTTATGCCAATATCGGTATCCGTAAGGATGAGCATGTAGATGGTGACTGGACTATCTTTGATAACTTCAAGCTCTATTATTATGGTAGCGGAGAAGAGAACCGTCCGGATGGTGTACAGAATGTAGAGAATGGTGTATCAGAAGTGGTTCGTTCTACTTATTATACTATCGGTGGTGCACAGATTGCCCAGCCTACTCAGAGAGGTTTCTATATCCGTAAGGATGAAATGAGAGACGGTTCTGTGAAGACTTATAAGTTTATGTTGAAATAAGGGTGTTCGGTCAATAGATAAAATTATCTTTTGATTGTAGAATAAAAAAATCCGGGTTCAGTTTTCTGAATCCGGATTTTGAATTTTTGAACGACATACAATATGTACTATTTGTTTTCAGTGATAATTTTTGTGGCCTCCAATGGATTATCTGTCGTAATGAAATCTACATTCATGCTGACCATCTTTTTAAGCGTATTCTCCTGGTTAACTGTCCAAGTGTTAACTTTGAGTCCGCAATCATGCGCTTCTTTGATCCATTCCGGATTTATCTGGAAGACCTTATAATGATAATCAATGCCAGTCAATCCTTTAGCTTTGACCGAAAGAGGAGACATATCACCATTCAGGTAAAATATTTCTGATTGGCCTTGGGTTTCTTCAACCAGGCGTTCGCAGATATTCATGCTGAATGAGATGTATTCCGTTTGTTTTTCCAGTCCCATAGACCTGACCATATTCACAATCTTCTTTACGGCTACATCGTCGCGTGTTTTTGTGCTATGAGGTTTTATTTCCAGAATGAGACGTATGTCCAGTTCTTGTGCTTCTTTCAGGTAGGATTGTAAGGTTGGCAGATACTCTCCGTTTTTGATTTTTAGTGATTTGATTTTCGAATAGGGCGTTTTTTCTATAATATATCCTCCAATGGCATTATCATGATTGACTACAATGATACTGTCTGCTGTCATCTGTACATCAAACTCAGATCCGTATAGACGGGCTTCCGCAGCTTTTCTAAGACTGGTCAGTGAGTTTTGGGCACTTCCTTCTGTATTCCAGAAACCGCGGTGTGCAATGACTTTGGTTTGTGCTTGCAGGTGTGGCATAGCCATACAGAAAAACATAGAGAGAATGCAAGTTCGAAATTTTTTCATAATACTTTGTTTTTAATGCTTTTATGGCAAAGTAAGGAAAAATATTTTTAAAAGGTATGACATTCTCTTTAAAAGTGCATTCCATGATGGTAGATCCCGGTTATATCTGCAGTTTTGGGGTATAGGGTTATATTAAGAGGGTGAATCTGCCCCTTTCATCTTTCCGAGAATCTTAGGAAACTGTATGGCGAAAAGCGTGCTGCAGCAAATAGCCGCAGTGGCATCAGATATGGATTCGGCGATGAATACCCCCTTAACGCCCAGCCAATGGGGGAGAATCAAGGCGAGAGGGATCAGAAGTATGATTTTACGCAGGAGTGCAATAAAAACAGAAATTTTAGCTTGTCCGAGGGCTACAAACATGTTCTGACAGGCTCGTTGCAGGCCGAAAATGCTCATACCGGAGAGAAACCAGGGTATGACTCGGGACACCGTATTGATCAGTTCGGTGTCGTTGGTAAAGGCAGAGGCTACTATTGAGGGAAAACACAGCATGAATACAATCAGAACGAGATTGAAAGTGAACATAATCCTAAGGACTATATTAAAACATGATTGGACACGTTCACGGTTGCCATGTCCGTAGTTGTAGCTTGCAACAGGTACAAAGCCTTGTGCAAATCCAGTGAGGGGGACGCTAACGAAAAGCATGGCACTTTGCATAATGGCCAGTGCACTGATGTAGATATCGCCATATATTTTCAGACTTCCGTTGAGAACGAATCCGATCATGCTTTCTGTACTTGCCATGATAAATGGTGAGATACCCAATGCAAGCATGCTTGCCAGAATGCGTCTGTCGGGTTTCATGTATGCTGTTTCTAGCCGCAGGGAAGCACGTGAAGATGTCAGAAAGGAAATGATCCAGATGGCACTGCACGCCTGGGAAATGATCGTGGCCAAGGCAGCTCCTTTTACTCCCATGTTGAAAGTGAAAATAAAAAGAGGATCCAGCAGAATATTGAGTATGGCGCCGATAATGACGGACCACATGGCTATGGACGGACGTCCCTGAGTATTGATGAATGTATTCAGACCGACTGATAATTCCACAAAAAGGGTGCCTAGCAGATAAACAGACAAATAGTCGGAGGCATAACCTATTGTTTGTGGTGAGGCTCCGGCAAAAGACAGGATAGGCTGCATGAAGAGATAGGATAAACTGGATGTAATCAGTGTGAATAAAATAAGCAGGCTGCAGCCATTACCGAGAAAGCGGCCAGCTCTTTCACGGTCGCCTTGCCCCAGTGCGATGGCAGCCAATGGGGCACCACCTCCTCCTACGATAGCAGAAAATGAAGATATAAGAATGATGACAGAGCTGGCAACTCCTATGCCGGCCAGTGCGTTTGTCCCAATATGGGGAATATGGCCAATATATATACGGTCGACAATACTGTATAGCAGGTTGACAAATTGAGCTGCTACGGCCGGCAGGGCCATTTTGAAGATCAATGACCACATGGGAGCTGTTCCCAGTCGTTCTTCGTATAAATGTTTCATACAATGCTTGGGTTTATGCTTCTAAAAAAAGACCGGATCTCTCATTGAGAGATCCGGTCTTTTTGGTTGGGCTATCCGGTTTCGAACCAGAACTAAGACGACCAAAATGTCTTGTGCTACCATTACACCATAGCCCAATCCTTATAGGGCTTTCTTTCGAAAGCGGTGCAAAGATAGGATGTTTTTTTGTCTTATGCAAAGATTTTTAAGTCTTTTTGCAAATATTCACAAAACATTCCGAGACGCTTTATTTATTTTGCAATCAGCAGGAAGTAATTCTTCTTGCCACGCTGTACAAGCAGATATTTACCGTTCAGAAGATCGTTAGTTGTAATCATCTGATCAAAGGCTGTAAGTTTCTCCTTATTAAGGGAAACGCCTCCTCCCTGTGTCATTTTACGCATTTCGCCTTTGCTTGGGAAACACTGTGTCATTTCTGCCATCAGGTCTACTGCCTTGACTCCTTCGTTCAGTGCATCTTTACTTATCTCAAATTGCGGAACTCCTGCAAAGACATCAAGGAGAGTCTGTTCGTCCAATTTGGTCAGATTATCCTTAGTGGCTTTTCCGAATAGGATATTGCTGGCTTCTACAGCCATATTGTAATCCTCTTCGCTATGTACCATAATCGTGATCTCACGGGCAAGACGCTTCTGAAGGATACGTTGTCCCGGATCTTCATCGTGAGCTGCAATCAAGCTTTCGATTTCTTCTTTTTCAAGAGTGGTAAAGATACGGATATAACGTTTGGCATCGTCGTCTGCTACGTTCAGCCAGAACTGATAGAATGCATAAGGACTGGTATAATCGCGGTTCAACCAGATATTGCCTTTTTCTGTTTTTCCGAATTTGGTTCCGTCTGCTTTGGTTACCAAAGGACAGGTCAGAGCAAAAACTTCGCGTCCGTTCGTGCGGCGAATCAATTCAGCACCAGTGGTGATATTACCCCATTGATCGCTTCCGCCTAATTGTAGCTTACAGTTTTTATGTTCGTTCAGATAAAGGAAATCGTAGCCTTGAAGCAATTGATATGTGAATTCTGTGAAAGAAAGACCATCACGTGCCTCGCCATTCAGACGTTTCTGGACGCTGTCTTTGGCCATCATATAGTTGACGGTGATGTGTTTGCCTACTTCCCGTGCGAAATCCAGGAAAGTGAAATTCTTCATCCAATCATAATTGTTGACAAGCTCTGCATGATTGGGGGCATCGCTGTCGAAATCAAGGAAACGTGCTAATTGTTTCTTGATACATTCTACGTTGTGGCGTAAGGTTTCTTCATCGAGCAGATTACGTTCCTGACTTTTACCAGAAGGATCACCTATCATACCTGTTGCTCCACCGATCAGGGCCAGAGGCTTGTGTCCGCAACGCTGGAAGTGCTTGAGCATCATTACGCCGCAAAGATGTCCGATATGCAGAGAATCTGCTGTCGGGTCAATACCTAAGTAAGCTGTTACCTGTTCTTTAGCGAGTAACTCTTCTGTGCCGGGCATGATGTTATGGATCATACCCCTCCATTTTAATTCTTCTACAAAATTCATCGAATGATTACATGTATTTTTAAATAATAGACAGGTGCAAAAGTACGACCTTTCATTGAAACTTGCAACTAAAGCGTATTAATTTTTATATACCCTTTTCTGGCTTTCCGGTTTTGATTGCCTGAAAATTACGCCAGCATTGTGCTTTCATTTCTTCCGTGGAGAGTGTATGAAGAACAGCTGCAGTTTGGTAAAGGGCTGCAATGGGATATTCGTCTTCGTCTGTTTCCAGAAACAGACGGTTTACAGGGCATATTTTAAGGCTTTCAGGATTATGCCTGACACCGAAGCTCAGGTAGAAATTTTTTTTGATCAGTTGGGATGTCAGTTCCGGTTTGCCTCTGAAACCATGAACAATACATGGTACATTGACAGACAAACGTTTGTGGATGTCAAGCAGGTCATTCCATGCTTTTACGCAATGTATAATGATTGGAAGATTCAGTTGTTCTGCGAGTTGGATTTGGCTGGCGAAAATTTGCTTTTGTATGTCTTTGGGGACGGGTTTACAATAATCCAGACCGATTTCGCCAATGGCTACACATTGGGGGACTGATGCCTGCTGTCGGATTTCGTGCAAGGCCTTCTCGATATCTGTTATGTCGGCTGCAGACCATGGATGAATTCCTGTTGTATACCATGCCTTAAAATCAGAATCTATGGGACAGGCTGTTGATAGATTGATTACAGGGGTTTCATCCTGAGTATGGGAGAGCCTGTGAGTGTGAAAATTCAGGTAGGTCATACGTGGATTCATGGTACGGGGTCATAGCCGCTTCCTCCCCAGGGGTGGCAACGCAAAATACGTCTGACAGCCAGATAAAGTCCTTTGAATGGACCGTGTTTTTGGATAGCTTCAATGGCATATTGTGAACAGGTGGGAGTGAATCTGCAGGAAGGCGGAGTCAGAGGAGAAATACAGGTCCTGTAAAATCTGATGGGAGTAATTAGGATCACGACAAGAAATTGTCTGATTTTTCTTGTTAGTCTATTTGTCATGGCAGATTTCTGAGTTGAGGCATTCTGATATTCTCGTAAGCAAGCGTTTCATGCAACTCTCAATTTCTTTTGTGGGATATAATTTGTCCGCCAGCCACAGGAAAGCGATGACAATACGTTTGTCATTTTTCTCAAGGATTTCGTAGAGTTCATGCTTGTTGAGCCTGTAAGTTTCTCTTATTTGTCTTTTGGTCCTGTTGCGTGTGACAGCATGTTTAAAGTGTCGTTTGGGTACGGATATAAGAATAGAGGCCGGAGAATTTTGTTGAGAAGAAGGCAATGTCATGAAAACCACGCGCAACGGGAATACGGCAAATGATTTGTTTCCTCCTGCAAAAAGGGTCTCAATCATTCGTTTGCTGCATAATCGTTCAGCTTTCTGAAATCTGTTCTGATGTTTTTTATCCATGGTAGCTATGTAAAAAACGAGGTTAAAGCATGCTGGATGTTCTTAAAACGAAGTGAGGAACCTGTTTTTACTGGTGATAGGCAAACAGATTCCTCACTGTGGTGATGGTCTGGATTTACGTTCAGTAAACAGACCTTTTCATAAGCGATATGACTGTATTATGAATACAGGGTCTTTGTCTGAATGACCTTAGCTATTGCGTGATTTGATAAAATCACTGAGTGCTGCCGTTATAGACGGATATTGGGGCGTAGGCGCTTCCATATCCAGCCGCAGTCCGGCTTCTTTTACGGCTTTTGCCGTTGTCGGACCGAAACAGCCTATGGCGATATCGCCCTGTTTGAATTCGGGGAAGTTCTTCAATAATGAATGGATACCTGATGGGCTGAAGAAGATGAGCATGTCGTAGTCAAATTCCTCGTCCGGTCCAAAGTCATTGCTGACTGTGCGGTACATGACAACTTCTTTGTGAACAAGCTTTTTAGACTCAAGCATGTTGCTTATTTCATCATTATGTACGTCTGACAGAGGTACAAGGTATTTTTCCGTTTTATGTTTGACCATAGCAGGAAGGAGATCATCAATTTTGCCTGTTGCTCCGAAGAAAACCTTGCGTTTACGGTATTGGACGTATTTCTGGATGTATAAGGCTACAGTTTCTGTAATACAGAAATATTTCATGTCTTCCGGAATAGTCACACGCAGTTCTTTACACAGCAGGAAAAAATGGTCTATAGCGTTTCTTGACGTGAAGACAATGGCAGTATAGTCCAAAATAGAAACTTTTTGTTGACGGAATTCCTTTGCCGTCAAACCTTCGACCTTGATAAATGGTCTGAAAACTAATTCCACACCATACTTGGAAGCGATTTCATAATAAGGTGACTTCTCTGAAGTTGGTCTTGGTTGTGAAACCAGAATCTTCTTTATCATAAGTGTCCTAAAATTTTATAATGAAAATATCGTTTGTATATAATAGTGCTTGCCACGCGCTTATTGTCGGTAGTATTTCGAGGGCACAAAAATACACAATTAAATGCAGAAATCCATAAAATTTAGGGAAAAATATTGAGAAGTATTTATAAAACAGGAGAATCTTGACGATAAACAAGAGAATAAGAAAGATTAATGCCGTTTTTTCTAACGATGTGTTGAAATAGACAGTGAGCATAGCCAGTGGAAATAGCAGTACTCCTTCTGTAGATAGCAGGAAATAATAGGCCCTGGTCCATGATTTATGCTGCTGTTTGTTAAAGAAAATCCAATTTATAAAACGATACAGAATATGTTTGGCGGCAAAGTAAATCAAACAAATGCCCACATATATGGCTAATAGAGTATGAGAGGACATACTTCCTATGCTCAGGTCGGCAGTATATTGGGTGTAGTCAAAGAAGAATAAACTGATAAGCAGGCTTGTCTGGAATAGCAGAAAGATTGTTTCGCGTTTTTCACGCCCAGTCTCTTCTGTTACTGTGGAGGAATGCTCGGGTTTTGCAAAGAAAAAGTCCTGCATCATTTGAAGAATAAGTTTTCTGCTTTTTGAAAAGATGGAAATCATGACAAAAAAGCAAAACAGCAGGATACCCGTAATCCAGTCGTCATAACGCAGTTGATATGGTAATGGCTGCCCGATCATGCCTTGGGCATTATAGGGAAGCTCCGGATGATACAGAGAATCTTTCTTGAAAAAGTTCTCCTGATAATATAAAGGCAGACTTGCAGAGTCTGTTTTTGATTTAGGGATATTCCAGCCGGGTAAATTCAGTGTGTCCGGTTGTGTGGAGCGAAATGACGGCCTTTGCGGCAGGTTGGCCTGTACGGCAGAATCTTGTTGGGAAGGTGTCGCATTTTCTGGCAGACTTTCTATTATTCTTTTGACATTAAAAGGTGCTGTCTTTTTATGAAGTGTTTGTTCTCCTGTTTGCCTGACGGCCAAAGTATCTGCGTTCATGGCTTAAATTGCTGCAAATTTTCTGATTTCTTGGTTCCACACCGGTGTTGTGTATAGCAGATCGATAGCTTCTTTTGGTGTAGAAGCTACTTCCCATATATTCAAATGTTCGGAGCGCATGAAGTTTTCATCTGCAGCCAGCTTCAACTGGTCGAGCAGGTTGTTGAAAAATCCGTCTACATTCAAGATAACGATCGGATTGAGATATAACCCGAGTTGTTTCCATGTAATGATTTCCAACAGCTCTTCCAGGGTGCCACAACCACCAGGAAGGGCAATGACACCGTCGGAGAGACGGGCCATTGTCTGTTTTCTGGTATGTATGTCTTTTGTTTCAATCAGTTCTGTCAGTCCTGTATGTTGCCAGCCCTGTTCTATCATGAACGTAGGGATGACTCCGGTGACCTGTCCGCCGTGTTCCATGCAGGCATCGGCACACTCACGCATGAGACCCTGCCGGCCTGCACCATTGATGAGACGGAGATGATGCATGGCAAGTAGCGTACCAAGTTCATGTGCGGTATTAAAATAGATTTCAGGCACTTTCGTGCTGGAAGCGGCATAGACGCATACTGACTGAATCTTGTTCATTTGTGTTATTTTAATCCGAAAGCTTCTTTTATTTTGTCTATATAGTCTAATTTTTCCCAGGTGAACAGTTCTACCTCCATGGTTTTGGAAGGCATATATCTGCTGTGGAAAACCTTGATGACTTTACGTGGCTGGCGACCCATGTGACCATATGCGGCAGTTTCCTCATATATCGGATTACGCAGTTTCAGCCGGTCTTCGATAGCTTTGGGGCGAAGGTCAAACAGTTCGGAAATTTTCTGGGCAATTTCGCCGTCCGACATGTTGACTTTGCTCTTGCCATAAGTGTTGACATATATATTGACAGGCTTTGCTACACCGATGGCATAGCTGATTTGAACCAACATTTCGTCCGCTACACCGGCTGCTACCATGTTCTTGGCAATATGACGGGCTGCGTAAGCTGCCGAACGGTCTACTTTTGAAGGATCTTTTCCTGAGAATGCACCTCCTCCGTGTGCGCCCTTGCCACCGTATGTATCTACGATGATTTTACGTCCTGTCAGACCAGTATCTCCATGAGGACCGCCAATAACAAATTTACCGGTCGGATTGACATGGTAAGTGATATGGTCGTCGAACAGTGCCAGGATTTCGGGGGCATGGATTTCGGCTATGACGCGAGGCATAAGGATATTGATGACATCTTTGCGGATGATATCCAGCATCTGCATGTCTGCTTTTTCCTGATTGCCGTCAATTGGTTTGATGAAGTCATCGTGCTGGGTTGAAACGACAATGGTATCTACGCGGACTGGTTTGCCTTCATCGTTATATTCAATTGTGACCTGGCTTTTTGAGTCGGGACGAAGATAAGTCATTTCTTTGCCTTCGCGGCGTATTTCTGCCAACACCTGAAGGATCTTGTGAGACAAGTCCAAAGGAAGCGGCATATAGTTTTCCGTTTCGTTGGTAGCATAACCGAACATCATACCCTGGTCGCCAGCGCCTTGGTTCATCGGATCTTCGCGTTCTACACCACGGTTAATGTCAGCGCTTTGCTCATGGATAGCCGACAGTACACCGCAGCTTTCTGATTCGAATTTATATTCGGCTTTGGTATATCCGATCCGTTTGATTGTACGTCTGGCTATTTCCTGAAGATCAACATAAGCTGATGATTTCACTTCACCGGCCAAGATTACCTGTCCGGTTGTAACCATTGTCTCACATGCTACTTTTGAGTCTTTGTCAAAAGCCAACAATTCATCCAGTACGGCGTCCGAAATCTGGTCCGCAACTTTGTCAGGATGACCTTCTGATACTGATTCTGAAGTAAATAAGTAACCCATTTCTATTGATTTTAAAAGAAATTAATTAATGAGAATGGGGTTTCATTGGGAAGGAATGCGTAGTTGTAGAAACTGAAATTTTAGCATTTTTTTCTGTGGTTGCAAGCCGCCCAAATCTATCCACATTTATTTTCGGATGCAAAGTTAATGAGATTTTTGAATATAACCATATCCCGTGACAATCTTTTTGTGTTTGCAACAGATTGAAACATTTCCCTGCATTCGGGTTGCTGTTTTTTAATGATTCTTTAATAAGAAAAGATCCTGATCATGCTGTATGCAGAGATACAGATGATCAGGATCCCAATTTATGTTTGAGTAATAACTACTCTACAATAAGTACAATGATTACTTCATGATCTTAACGCTCTTGTTACCGGATTTTAGAATGTAAACACCTACCGGAAGATCCTGGATGTCGAGCTTACTGTTGACACCTGAACGGACAAGAACGCCAGAGACTGTATAGACATCAGCGTTCTGCATGGACTTTTCGAAGTCGATTTGCTGTATGGCATCTGCCTTCGTACGCTTGTAATACAGTTTGAAGTTATCGAAGCAGGTCCAGTCCTGAGAGATGAATTCGGTTTTGCTGATTCCCAATTTAAGATCACTGGTTTCGTTCAAAGTATAAGTGACCGTATTTCCATGATAATTGTCTTCTTTGTTGAATGCGTTGTTGGCACTGGTTACATTATCCGGGAATGTGTACGGGTCAAGTGAATAGTCTGTTTCATCATACAGAGACATGAACTCGTCCGTCTGGTCGTTGATATAGATTTTGGCTAATAGAGCTTCTGTTCCGTTCTGGTGTGCTGTTGAGGCATTTTGTATGCCACCGTAGCGATAGAAACCCTGGCAAGAGAATATATACTCTCCGGCTGGCATGTTTTCGAGCACCTGATAAGTATCAAAGGTCTTGTTATAGTGTTCGGCTACACCGGCTGTGGCTTGAGTGAAAGCTGTTCCATTCCATCCGTATGTTCCCTGGCTGAAATCCGGATTCTTCAAAAGTGAAGTGATGTCAGTGGTTTCTCCTACTTCCAGATTGGAAAAAAGTTCTTCCAGATAAGTTTCGCGAGCCTCGAGCAATGTGTCATAGGCTTTGGGCAGTTCTGTTGCAAGCTGTTCTACAGAAGTGAGTGCCAGAGCTTCCTTGGCTGTGGCGATAGCTTCATTGAGCACCTGACTGTTACCGTTTTCGGCCATTTTTTCTATTTCCGGCAGGAACAGGCATAATTTGCTCCATGACTCAAGCATTTTATATTCTGTTTCTGTCAGTGTCATGAATGAACCGTGCTGGAATGCACCGTCTCCCTGCAGATTGGAAGAGAAGGAGATGTTCTGTCCCAAATGGTCGGTTTCACAATATTTGTAGGCACTTCCGCCAGAGTAACGCATGTAGTATACGTTGTAGACATCTTCATTGATACGGCGTATCGTAGATGATCCTTCTACCTGTTCCTCGCCTTCGTTGGTGATATGCAGGATGTCTGTCCATGTATCACTGACCAGTGTCGGACTCGTTGCTTCGTAGATTCCTCTAGTGGCACCGCTGGCTCCTTCTCTTTTATAATACATGTGATAGAGACCGTCGTAGGGATTATAAACAATATCACCGTCAATGACTGCGCGTCCCGGATCGAAGAACAGACGGGGTTGGGTCAGTGTCTTGAAATCACGGTCTGCGTATGAGTAATAGATCTTGTCGTATGAGTCACCTTCATTGGAAGACAGGATAGAGTAGTAGACCAGATATTTCTGTACGCTCGGATCCCAGATCACCTGAGGAGCCCAAACTCTGTTGATTTTGGCATATTCTTCATCCGTATCATAGCAACCGGTTGTAGCTTCCGGATCAGAGAAGATCTGCTTGCCTTTATTGAAATCGAAAGTTACACTTTCCCAGTGGATGAGATCTTTGGATTTGATCAGGTTTAATCCATGGTTGTTCCAGATACCTGATGCGTGCTGTTTCATATCGGTGGTTGTCATGAGGTAACCGTCGTTGTCTTCTCCTCTGGTGATATAAGCATCGCGGGTACCATGTTCGATACCGGCAATTTCTTCTGTGTCGAAAATTTCCGTACCGCCGAGCAGGACTTTGAAATTCTGTCCTTTATCTTCTTTTGTACCCAGTGCGAAGTTTGTAATTTCCTTGTTGGCATTCATGAAGCAGTAGAGATAGCCGTAACGGTTGTCGTCCGGAGCCAGTATGACAGGTTGTGTCTTTTGGCTGCTTGTTCCGTTCTGGTGATGCAAAGTTGCAGTCAGTTGGGCTACTTGCAGAGCTTTGCTGTCGGCAGCCGGCAATTGAAGTACGTTCAGGCGCTGTTTTCCGTTTTCTTCTGTCAATTCTACATAGCCATTCTCGGTAATGTCACAGCTCCATGTGATAGTCGCACCGTTTTCAGTTTCAGCCGGCAGATCTGTTGAGGCATGGAGAAAATTGAATTTTGAGATGAAGTGAGCTATTTCGGATACATCCTCGTTGTTGATTATTTCAGAAGACTGAGCATCCATTTTTTCAGCGCTTTGATAGATCTTCTTGACTTGTTCGTTATTCAAAGCCTGGGAATAGAAACGTACGTTGTCGATGGCCATCTGTTTCATGATGGCATCATCGGCGTATGGTGAGCGGCCCAATGCAGCCAAAGTGACTGTTGATGCAAAATGTTCAGGACGTGAGCTGAATTCACTTTCAGACAATTTGTATCCGTCCAGATAGAATGAACCTTTGTTTCCTTCCATGACGAAAGTCAAGGTGTGCCATTTTCCGTAAGAGATACCGCTTTTGGAACGGGCATATTCGTTGCCGCTTTCTTTGTCCTTCATGGTGAAGTACCAGTCAGTATTATTGTTTGTATTGACAAGACCCAGGTATTCGTCTGTACCGTTGGCCATTGCCAGTGCCCAGCAATATTTTTCGAGTGAACCTATTCCGGGAAACATGATATCTGCCGTAATGGTAAAGTCGCCGGTCAGTTGTGACAGGATTTGTTTGGCCATATCAGATCCCAGGTCCATCCATCCGCCATTATCACCGTTTCCGGTGTAGAGGACCTTGTTGCCGTCATTCATGGCTATGATGTCTGCACTTCCGGTCAGACTGCCTTCATACTGGTTTTTGTCATCTGCAGGTTGTCCGTTTTCGAACGTGTAAGCTACAACGGGATCGGGAAGTTCTGGATCGGGTGTATTGTCTTCCTGGATATCGCTGACTTTAAGTTTTATGATATTAAGAGAGTAAGCGGGAACTTCGTAAGTCAGTCCTTCTGCATCGGTAGTGACTGCCTGCTCTTTCGGGGTAACATTGTACGGGTTATTGACATTGTTTTCCTCTTTGTTGCTGGCAGCTGTCAGTTGGATGACTGTTCCGTCTTCTACAGTAGCATTGTCTACATTGACTCTTACAGTTTGAGCCTGTCCTTTTGTATTGACAATTTTGACATACATCTGATTGTCATTCTGGTCAATATTGACAGCTGTGTAGATCTTTCTGTCCTGATTGATAGTGAACTGATGGATAACTGTATCGTCAAGATAGCAGGTTACCTGGTTGCCCTTTACCTGAATCTTTACTCTGTAAGTTCGTCCGGTTTCAATGCTGCCGTTTGTATTTGTTACGGTTGTTTTGTTTCCGTTACGGCATATTTCTACACCATGTTTGGTATTGCCCCATCCACCTAAGTTCCACCAGGCATAGTTCTGGTCATCTTTATAATTGAATACGATAAGAAAACCTTCAGCTCCTGATAGTTTGGTTGCATCTGCTTCGAAAGTGTATGATGACATGCCGTCTATGTCAAGGTGACAGATGGAACCTTCGGTTGAAGGATTGGTTTGTTCCAACACGCCATTGTTGATGTTCCATGCGCCCTTTTGAGGCATGATCCATTTACTGTTGGCGCTATTCTGGAAATCATCAGAGAAGATGACCTGTCCGTTTTCGTCAGTCAGACGGACATTGTCAAACTGCGCTGTTGTAGCCCATGTGCTCATACCGATCTGTCCGCCATCTTCAGCGTAGAAAACATTTTTTTCCGTATAGCTCAGATTATGAGTACCAATGTTGTTAGGCATCAGTTTCTGAACATAGTAAGAAGGCGTTCCGTATGAAATTTCGCTGTTGAAACGGATCATGTCCGGTCTCCACTTCTGGTCGTTTTCATTGACAAAAATAGGAGCATAGCTGTTCATGACGCAGACATCGGCATTGCGTTCCATACCCAGCATGAACACTGCTTCGCCGAGAGCAGCATCCAGATTGCCGCAATCGCCGAAATTTTGTGTGACTGCATATTCGCCGACATATATTTTATGAGAAGAGCGGCTGTAGCTGTCATATTTGTTGTATTGGCTGGTGAACCAGTCGGGTGAACGGTAATAATGTTCGTCGACGGCATCCACCGGATGTGGGTTTCTCCATGAAGGACTGTCTGTACCCCATGCTTCTACGTTACCTATGATGGTCATTTCCGGGTAACGTTCCTTGATGGCATTATAGAACTGTATGTATCGTTCGGCATAATGGTCACTCTGGTCGTTGTTGTTCTGTGACGAGAAATTGTAATTTTCGTTGCCGATTTCAATCAGGTTCAGGTTGAACGGTTCGGGATGACCGTTGGCAGCTCGCAGTGCTCCCCATTTGGTATTCACGTCTCCGTTGCAATATTCAATGGCATCAAGTGCTTCCTGAATGTATTCGTCTATTTCAGTATAGGGTTCGCACCATCCATGTCCCATACCCATGTTGACAACGAATAACGGCTCTGCACCGAGATCTTCTGTCAGTTGTAACATTTCGTGGAATCCCATACCGTCTGAAACGCGATAGTTCCAGTTGACGTTACGGTGTCCGGGACGTTCTTCTATCGGTCCTATTGTTTTTTTCCATTCGAAGCGGTTGGTCTGTCCGTCTGCCCAAGCTCCTTCTACAAAGCATCCTCCGGGGAATCTGACAAAGGCCGGTTTCATATCGTAAAGCAGTTGTGCCAGATCCGGACGACATCCGTTAGGACGATCCTTGAATGTAGGAGGGAAGAGGCTGACCATATCAATATCCAGAGAGCCAGCTTTGTCGGCTGTCAGGAAGAACCATGCTTTCGGATCGTCGCCATTGCATGTAATGGTGGCAGTATATTTTTTCCATTCTGTTGAAGCGGAAACAGTAATTGCGGTTTCGCCTAGCCGGGTACCGTTTTCATTACATATAGCAGCGGTAAGAGTGCCGTTCCAAGTGTTTGACTTAACCCAGAATGAGCATGTGTATGTTCTGTCCTTGACAGCGTTGATACCCCAGAAACCTTCGTTCTTGATACCGTCCCCATTTGCATTGAATTTGACTCTAAGTGCTTTTGACTGAACATCGTTAAGAAGTCCTTCAGAAATCAGGGACATGTTGGCGGAACCTACAGTCCACCATTTGTCGGGATTATAAACATTGTCCTCGAACGAACGGTTTTGAATCAGTTCGGCGTATAAGCCTCCGTCGCCGGCATGATTGATTTCTTCGAAAAACAAGCCATAGTGTCTGCTTCCGATGGCGTTTGTGGTGCGTGATGCGTTGATTTGCATCTCAATGGTCTTGGCATAAGTAGTCATGCTTATGGCACATCCTAACAGACTGCCACAGATCGCTTTCAGTAGATGTGTTTTCATGATAACTGGATGTTTTTTGGAAATTCCGTTATGTTTTTATAATGTTAGGTTGAAAATGTTTTGTTCCTTTTATTTTCACAGATTAGTGATGTTGACTTTTTTTTATCTTATTTTTCAAGTATTGTTTAAAGCGTAATATTTGCACTTATTTCTGTGCTGACACGCAAAGGTATGAATATCTTTTAATTATCCAAAAAATTATAAGCCAATTGTTTGTATCATTGATATGAAATAATTGTTAAAATGCCAATTATTCCTTTTATTCGGTTTGAGACATATTGGGTTGGGTCCCTATGTTTTTCCCTTAAATGGTTTTTTACAAAGGGAGAAGATTGTGCAGATTCGGTGATCCCGGAACTATGAACAGAGGATAAAAACATCTCTCCCAAGAAAGAAAACCCTATAAAATACTTCACCTCTTCACTTCTGTTTTTAATGTATTTGTAATCAGTATGTTATAGATGAATATGTGTGCTTCATCCTTCTTTTGTTCCTGTTTTTTCCAAATTTTTCAATCTGTCAACAAAAAAGAATATTTTTGGATTAATACTTCGGCTTACTTATGAAAAATCAAAGCTTACTTTCAAAAAAGTAAGGTTTACTTTTTAAAAAGTAAGCTTTACTTTTTTGAAAATGTCTTATATTTTCAATACAAGGAAATCGGGATTTATATAGGACAAAATAAAGGTTGAAGGAGATGGTGAAGGGGTGGTGAAGGAGCCGGTTCACTTTTTGTCCGGCATAAATAAAGGAAGGTGAAGAGGTGAAGGAGTTTTTTGTATAAAGAATATGTAGGAAAGAAAACTGTTTTATGGTATAATTCTGTTTGACCGTTTTTTTGATTGTTGATGTTTTCTTATGCAGATAGAGAACTTCCCGGAATATAAGATTTGCTGCATAAAAAAATTCCGACCGCTGCTGTATGGGTAGTCGTACAGACAGAGGTCGGAACTAAAAAAGATTGGAAGGTATATTAGTTTCAGTCTTTACTTGATATAAATTTTGCGTATACTTCCATTGGCGGTTTTGATGATATTGAGTCCTTTGCCAAGATCATTTCTTTTGATTCCGTTGATGTCATAGATTTCCTTACATTGAGTTCCGGGCAAGACATCTGATACGGTCGGTGTGTTGATGGCAGTGGATACTGCGAATATCGGCTGTAGAGTTACGATGTCATCTGGCATGGTGAAGGTGTTGTCATCACTCATATTGATATTGCCATGTATGATGTTCCATCCTGCAAATTCATATCCTGCGTTGGGGACGGGGTTAACGGTGACGAGTTCTCCTTCAGCAGCTGAATCGGCGCTGGCGATAGCTTTTCCGTTTTCTGCTTCTCTGATGGTGATAAGGAATTTTTCTTCAGGTATGTCCGTCGGCGTGTAAGTGACATTATCGATATAGATGTCAAGGCCGTTGGGATTATAGATGGTTGTTTTGTTTTCGCCCTCTTTCATTGTAAATTTCAGACTGAGTTTTTTCCATTCGTTTTTTTCAGTCTTTTCACATTTTACCATTCTTCGCGTACTGTTGACGGCTATGGCGATGAATCCGGCATTTTCAGGGGAGGTGTATCTGACTGTGACGTTATAGTCAGTTGCGTTTTCAATATTCAGGTTATGTCTGAGCGTACCGTTCTTGTCATTGCCCATATCCATGAAGCCGTTGCCGGCATGTCCGAATACATCAGGATAGCTGTAGTAAGGATCAACTACACATTTTTTGATATTCTTGTAATCCATATCCTCGGCCTCGATGATGATCTCTCCATAATAGTCATCCGGCTGTTTGGGGAGTTGCAGCGGTGAGCTGGCTGCCAAGTCTGTACGCCGTTCTGTGGCGGTTCCTGAACAGTTGACGGTTACATCTACAGGTCCCATATGCCATACGTTAAGGGTATATTGTTTGGTTTCGGCATCCCATTCCGCAGATGTTTTTGATACGGCTTCCACGCGGTCTGTCAGCTGGAAGGTAGGTTCTGTGGTTGCTCCGTACACGACGATCTTGTCGAGTACCATGTCCGTGGTATCCGTACGGTAATTGTTCAGATAGAAGTCGATATGATCTGCGTATTCTCTAACGATACCGCTGCTGAGTTTACCCCATGTGAGGTTAATGCTGTCGCAGGTGTTGTATTCCAAAGGGACAATGGCAGAAGCTGTGGTTTTGCTGTTCAGGTAAGTATACGGAGTATAAGTGACCAGCTGGTTCTTGAATCTGGAAACGAACAGATCACCCTTGCTGATTTCCGGGTATTGGGCGTTGAATTCACCGATTTTTTTGTTGAGGATAGGCCATTCTCTTTTGTAGGCCGATTTTTTGATCTGTACCGGAATACTTTTAGCTAATTCATCATTTAGTCCGATGGTGACAGGTATGGTACGGTAACGGCCGGTTTTCTTGAAATAACAGTGATTGTCCATCCAGTAACCGTTATTGTTATTGAATGGGTCGGTCTGTTTGTAAAGTCCGTCATAGAGTTCGGCCCATGATGCATTTCTTTCTTCGCTTGAACCTGTTGTTATATCGTTGATGATGATGATCTTGGTATTCTCCACAACCTCCTTGCGGGATGGGATATACATGGTTCCGTCGATGATTTTCCGGAACATGTCCAGCCAGGCATTGCGGAATCCCGGGAATGTGCCCCAGTTTCTGCGTGTGTATCCGTCTACAACCGTATTGCTGAGGTTTTGGAAGTCTTCTGTCCAGATCAGCTCAGGACCGTCCCATACAGCTCCTCCGTTTACGCAGGTCTGTTCCATGACGGTACCTATTCCGGCAGATACGGGATAGGTTTTTCCATTGTTTTCTCCGAAAAGGTCCGACAAGGCACCGTTCCATCCGCAATTGTCGTAGCGGACACCATAATAATTGGACAGGCCGGATACGAACGGCGAGAACGTGACACTTTCGTTGTTGTAGAAACAGCTGGCTGTGGTATACTTGTAAAGCCAGAGAATGGCGTCAGGGTATTTCTGACAGGCCTCGTAGAGTTCCTTGTTCTGTTTCATCATACCTATGGAGTTAAGGTCGTGAGACCAGATGTTGCCGCAGAAACTGATGGTCAGGAAGCCACCGTATTTGTGGGCCATTGGTACCAGTTTGGCAAACAGTTCCAGACGCTCTTCGATAGTGCTCGAACTTTCATCTCCCGGTTCGTTGAAACCCCAGAACTGTTCTGCATAGTTCCAGCCCAGGAAGTTGGGATACCGTTTGTAGAAGTATTCGAATATTTCAAGATCATCGTCCATGAGATGGGTATGTCCTCCACTGGCTGGCTGACAGGTAAACCACATCTTATTGGCCTGACATACGGAAGCCCATGATTTATAGGTCCTGATGGCATTCTGAGGCATCTTGTAAACATCCCGGTCGGTGTCATACGAGCATGAAAGGGATAGGTTCAGACAGACATACGGTTTGATCTCTTCGGGTATCAGATCAATGATTTTCTGTGGGTCTGCCTGATTCCATACGTCAATATGGATCAGCCATAATGGAGATTCTGAGCTGATGGGTCTTCGTTGCTGTGCGAAAACCGGCTGTATCAGCAGAACCAATGACAAGATGGCAAAAAAATGATGTAAAACTGTTTTTTTCATAATTTGATGAAGTTATAAAGTATATTTGTCTTTTCTGGATAATTGGATTGAGCCGATCTCTTATTTGTCTGCAATTCCCTTTTCTGTCAATGTAATAGGTTGAATGGTACCATCCTTATTGAATTTCATTTCTTCTACGCATACCTGTCGCCGGCAGTCTCCGCCGGGTTCTCCATTGAGCATGTATGAACCGTCGTGGTAGAAGAAATACCATTTACCTTTGAATTCGTTGACAGAGGGGTGGATTGTAAATCCGTATTTGGCTGATGTAGTGAGTAGTCCTCTATATGTCCATGGGCCTTCTATGGAAGTGGCTGTAGAATAAGCAATCTGTTCGGCCTGTATGCCAGGTGCGTCGGCGGCATAAACGAGATAATAAAGGTTTTTGCGTTTAAACAGCCATGGACCTTCGGAGTAGTTGCGTAAGCCTATATGCCGTATTTCACCGTCGAGTTCAATCATGTTAGGTTTCAGGCGTACCATATAACAGTCGCCATTACCCCAAGCCATCCATGGTGTTCCGTCGTCATCGATAAAGACGGTAGGGTCAATATCAGCGTTCTTGCGGTGTGAATCGGGAGTCATGTCATCTGTGACCAGAGGCGTTCCGTCTTGGCGTGCCGGTTTGTAAGGGCCTGTCGAGTTATTGCTTACGGCCACATCGATCATGTGTTTGCCGTTTCGGGTATCGTCCAATGTGACGTAATAATAATACAGACCGTCTTTTTCGACCATTTGTGCGGCCCATGCACCATACGGATTGGCATGAGGAAAGTCACTGGCCTTCAGTATGACACCATGATCTGTCCAGTTGATCATGTCTGCAGAAGAGTATAAAACCCAATGGGGCATGTTAAACCACCCGCCGACACCAGCTTTATCCTCGCCGACAAAGGCATAAATACGGTCTCCTACTACCGTGCATGCCGGATCTGCGGTGAAGCGGTCGGTAAAGATCGGGTTCTGTCCTTTGACACGTTCTTTGCCGATACCCTCTATTTTCAGATTCCTGATCAGGCCGTTGCGTACCTGCAGGGAATTGGGAAAACCGCCTGGGAATCCTCTTCCTATTACCCATTTCGTGACATTGTAAGTCAGTGCAAAACCAGGATAATCTATACGTGATGTTGCTGTCTTACCCGTGTCGCATGATCTGACGGTCAGGGTCATTTCAGATTTTTTCTGTGGTGACTTATATTCAGATTGGAGAGTTATATCAAACCATTTTCCCTTTTCAGCCTTCTCTCCCGCAAATATACGGTGCAGTTTTTGTCTGTTGTCTTTGATTTCGGCGAAAATCTGTTCTGTTCCGGGATCAAACCCGATCATCAGATCAGCAAAAATTTCTCCTTTCAAGCCTTCTTTGCACAAGAATACCTGTTCGGTGAGTTGGGTGTTGAAACAGGCAGAAAAAGAGATCTTAAAGGAATGACGGAAATCTGCATAAAACAAATGACTCCGGTTATTGGTTGATAGGTCCGTGCAATTAATGTGGATAACCGTGTCTTCTTGGGTTATTCCAAAGTCTTGCCATCCACCTTTCTGTATATTCTGTGCGCTGACATAGACGCTCAGAAAAGTTGCCAGAGTGATGTGGCACATTCTGCATAAATGCTTTTTCCTGTTAGGTTTCATAGTTTATACATCAATGTTGATTGGAGTATTTATTGATTTAAGTATCTGTTTCGTGTGATGCCTTTTGACCGGAAAACGGCTATACTGGCAGGCTGGTCAAATGACTGAATTTCGAGTCAGTTCATTTATTAAATAAAAATCCAATGTTCTTGTCCTGTCACAAAGTAAAACATTCGCATTTATAAAATCAAACATTGCCAAAAGGAAAAAAGAGCGATGTTTCATAAGAAAAAATATGTGTTACATAATCTTGATTTTATCGAAGTATGTTGTTCTTCCTGTGAAAAAAATAAAGCCAGACAGGGATGAATGTCTGAATGTTTTAAACCTAAAAACGGGCTGCAACAGAATAGCTGCAACCCGTTTTTAAATATTATGATATAAAATGTCTGGAACTAAAAAAGAACGTCTGCCCAATGGAACATGCCTTCATAAATGAAGCTGAGCAAACCTAAAACACATACACCGACAAGGCAGATGGCCATGCAGAGACGACTTGTGCCCTGTACTCTGAATGTGGGAACAGGTGACAAACCTTCTTCCGGTTCTTCAATATACATCGCCTTGACGACAAGAAGGTAATAGTACAGTGAGATGACGGTATTGACCAATGCGATGAATACGGTAATCCACCATCCGGAATGGAACGCGGCGGAGAATATGAAGAATTTTGAGAAAAATCCTGCAAACGGAGGTATACCGGCCAATGAGAACAGGCACAGGGTCATCAGGAAGGTCAGGCGGGGATTGGTCTTGTAGAGACCGCGATAGTTGTCACGCGTCAGTGCCTGTCCGTCCGTAGCCTGTTCTATGGAACCGATCACGGCAAATACGCCGATGTTGGCAACTATATAGATGGTCAGGTAGAATAGCAGTGAAGCCATACCTTGAGCCGAACCGGCCAGAACACCCAGCAAGATGTAGCCAGCCTGGGAAACACTACTGAAAGCCATGAATCTTTTCATGTCCTGCTGAAGCAAAGCCATCAGGTTACCGATGGTGATTGTCACAATGACCAGTAAGGCAATGGCTGATCCCCAGTCTTCTTTCATCGGTCCGAATATATGCAGAAGAATGCCGGCCAGTGCTACGGCAGCAGCGCCTTTGGAGATGACACTCAAATAGGCGGATACAGTGGTTGGAGCGCCCTGGTAGACATCGGCAGTCCATAAATGGAAGGGAACCAGACTCATCTTGAAGCCTATGCCGGCAATGAAGAGAACCATGGCAAATTGCTGAAGAGCCGTACCGTGTATGAGTGAAGGCAGATCGGCAAAATAAAGCGTACCACATGTGCCGTAGAGTAAGGACAGGCCGTAGAGCAGAAAGGCGGAAGAGAACATGGAACTGAGGATGAACTTTGCACCGGCTTCTGCACAGTTATGGCGGTATTTGTCGAGTGCGACAATGCAGGCCATAGGAATGCTGGCCATTTCAAGACCCAGATAGAAAAGAAGGAAATGTCCGGCTGTAAGCATGAAGAACATACCCAGCAGGGTGCATAGGGTGAGAACGTAAAACTCACCACGTTTGAAATGGGTATCTTTCTGGTCCAGCCATTTGTTGCTTTGTAGAAATACCAGGAGTGTACCGGCAGCCAATACGGCTTTAGCTATGGAAAGGAATGGGGTATTGATATACATACCTCCGAAAACCTGTCGTGTATCGGGAGTTACAGACAGAATTATCTGGATACACATGAGTACGCATAACAGAGGGTGAAACCAGCGTTTGCGCAGTGAACCCATGAATAAGTCTGCCACTAGCACAAGAAGAATGACTGCCATTAGCCATAATTCTGCGTGTAAGGATAAAATAGCAAATATATTCATTGTAGATCAATAATTTTTTATGTTACACATAATAGATGTTTATCAATATTATAGCGACAGGGCCAGACGTGAAACAATCGGCTCAACGCTCTGGCTGATCGTATCGCTTACCCACCACGGTGCCAGACCAAGACCGGCAACAGCTATAATGAGGCAGATGACGGCCACGCGCTCATCCCATGTGGCATCTGTCAGTTTCAAGTGTGCATCATTCGTACAGGTACCGTACAGGATACGGCCTACGACACGCAGAATGTATACGGCGGTGATCACGATACTGGTTGTAGCAATGATCGTGCAGGTGCGGTGGAATACGTCAGCATTCTGGAATGATCCTACGAAAACGGTCATTTCGGCTACGAATCCGCTCAATCCCGGAAGTCCGAGATTGGCTAATCCGGCAATGACATAGCCTACAGCCAGGAAAGGCATGATTTTCATCAGTCCGCGCAACTGGCGCACGTCACGTGTGTGGGTACGGCCATAGATCATACCGATCAGGGCAAAGAAGAGAGCTGTCATCAAACCGTGGCTCAACATCTGAAGGATGGCTCCGGTGCAGCTGATACGTGTCATCATCAGTAAGGCAAACAAGACCAGTCCGCAGTGGCTGACTGAAGAGTAGGCATTGATATATTTCAGGTCGGTCTGTACCACAGCGCTTAAGGCACCGTATACGACAGAGATAGTGGTGAGGATAAGGAATACATTACCCCACATGGCAGCACCTTCCGGCATCAGATACATGGCTACGCGGAAACAACCGTAACCTCCCAGTTTCATCAGAACGCCGGCATGCAGCATACTTACAGCTGTAGGAGCTGAGGCATGACCGTCGGGGCTCCATGTATGGAATGGGAACAAGGCTCCAAGTACACCGAATCCCAAAAATATAAGAGGGAAGAAGATATGTTGTATTTCGGATGGAATATGTCTTTCCGCCAGTTCCAGTATGTTCATGGTGTCGGCTCCGGCACCGTAGTAAATACCCAGAATACCGATAAGAAGGAAAGCAGAACCACCCATGAGCATAAGTGTCAGCTTCATGGCTGCGTAAGACTTCTTGCCGCTGCCCCATACGCCGATTAAGAGGTACATGGGAATAAGGGCTACCTCATAGAACATGAACATGGTGAAAAGATCGGTGGAAATGAAAAAGCCGAAAACACCAAGGCTTAATAATGTAAACCACAGGAAATATTCCTTAGTCATCGGTTTTAGCTGCCAAGAGGCAAATGTACCGGTGAATACGATGATTGCGCTTAGGAGAAGCATGACTACGGAAATGCCATCTACACCTACAGCATAGCAGATATGTAACGGACTGTACCATGGCAGACTGTCGGTCAGCATCATAGCTTCATGGCTTCCGGCTCCCCGCCAGTTCAGATAAGTGATAGTAAGCCATACTGACAGAGCCAGTAAGAGAGATGCGCCTGTCAGCATGACGCCTCTGACCTGGTTCACGTTACGTGCTAGCCATAAAGCCAGCAGCATCAGTAACGGAATCAAAACATAAAGACTTAATATATTCATAATTTTGATGTGTTTTAATCGGGATTTTTAAAACTGATTATAGAGCCAGAACGATGAGGCTGACGGCCAGAATGCCGATAAAGAACCAAATAGTATAGTTCTGGATATTGCCGCTTTGCATGGGCTGGATTTCTTCTGCCGTAGCATTGGCACCCCATGCCGAGAAGTTGAAGAACTGGTCAATGGCATGACGGTCGAACCAGGCTATTGGACGTGACACGCATCTGAAGATGATACGTTTGGTGATGAACAGCCAGATCTCGTCCATGTAGAATCTGCGATATGCTGCTTCGTGCAGACGTGGGAATTTTTGGGCTAGTGCATCTGCGACAGGCTGTTTCTCACGAGCATACATCCATGTAGCCAATAGTATGGCACAAACGGCAACGATGATGCTGGTTGTGGCAACGCTAGCGTCAAGATGGATATCGTAAGCTGTTCCGTCAGCCGAAATAAGGTGTCCGAAAGGAAGGAAACCGGCACCGCAGGTAATCAAGGCCAGGAAAAGCAACGGGAAAGTCATGGTAAAAGGACTTTCGTGAGGATGATGGGCTTCATGCAGTTCTTTGTTTTCCTTACCCCAGAAAATGCCATAGTAAAGGCGGAACATATAGAATGCTGTCATACCGGCAATGATTGTCATGATCCAACCGGTTGCAGGGCTGTAACGGAAACAGGCTGTCAGAATCTCGTCTTTAGAAAAGAATCCTGAGAATGGAGGTATTCCGGCAATAGCCAGACAAGCGATCAGGAATGTAATATGAGTGAGCGGCATGTATTTGCGCAGACCACCCATTGTGCTCATTTCATTACTGTGTACGGCGTGGATGATACTACCGGCTCCCAGGAAGAGCAGTGCCTTGAACATGGCATGAGTAAAGAGGTGGAACATGGAAGCCATATATCCCAATCCGCCTTCATGCGGATTGTCGGAAGTGCAGACTCCCAGTGCAACCATCATGAATCCGATCTGCGAGATGGTAGAGAATGCCAATACGCGTTTGATGTCACTCTGTACGCAGGCTACTGCTGCAGCATAGAATGCCGTGAATGCACCGACAATGACAATCAGGTGGAGCGTGTCAGGAGCATAATCGATATAGATCGGGAAAAGACGGGCAACCTGATAAACACCGGCTACCACCATGGTTGCCGCATGAATAAGGGCAGAGACAGGAGTCGGTCCTTCCATTGCATCCGGTAACCAGATGTGGAGCGGGAACATGGCACTTTTTCCGGCTCCGCCGATAAACATCAGTCCTAATGCCATTGGCATCATCAGCCCACCTTGCATGAGAGCTTCTTCTGTCGGTGAGAAAGAAAATGTTCCTAAATTGTAACCATAGATGAGAATACCGATAAGGAAGCCGAGATCGGCAAATCGGGTAACGATAAATGCTTTCTTTGAAGCTGCGATAGCTTCCGGCTTCGTGTAATAGAATCCGATGAGCAGATAAGAAGAAACACCTACGAGTTCCCAGAAAATATACATCTGGAAAATGTTGGTAGCGACCACCAGACCAAGCATGGCAAATGTGAACAGGCTGAGGAAAGCATAGTAACGCTGGAATCCTCTTTCACCTTTCATATAGCCAAATGAATAGATGTGAACCATAAGGGAAACAGTCGTGACTACAATCAGCATGAGAGCTGACAGGGGATCCAGAAGAAAACCCATGTCAATATGCAATCCTTCATTGAAAGGAAGCCATGAGATATTGAATGTGGTCAGTTCCGGTAATATACCGTCAACACGTGCAGATGAGAAATAGCCCAAAGCTGCTGTCCAGGCCAGTATGGCGGTGATAGTCAGTGAAGCTGTGCCTATGAGGCCGGCTGTACGATGGCTCATCTTCATGCCGGCCAATGCCAGAACCAGAAAACTCAATACTGGCAGTAACAGAATATAAAGCGTGTATTCCATATAAAAACTAATGTTTTATAGAGTCTGTAAATTGTGATATTGTCTAACCTTTCATTTTTCGTATATCGTCCGTATTGATGCTGTTCAGATTGCGGTATACATTGATCATGATGGCAATGGCTACAGCAGTTTCTGCGGCAGAGATGGCAATGCCGAACAGTGAGAAGAAATGTCCTTCCAGAGCGTTTGGAAAAAGAAAGCGGTTGAATACAGCAAAATTGATGTTGGCAGAATTAAGCATCAGTTCTACTGAAAGCAGGACTGCCAGCAGACTTTGTCTGGTGAAGAATCCGTATACACCGCAGAACATCATAATGGTTCCCGGTACCAGATAATATAATAATGTAATATCCATGATTCTTGTAATGTTTGATTGATAATCTGATTTCAACGTTTGCGGGCTATCATGACAGCTCCGATGATACATGCCAGAAGGAGTACACTGATGACTTCAAAGGTCAGTACGAACTGGTATTTTCCGGCTCCGACCAAAGCTTCGCCAATGAGAGCCGGTGAGAGTTCACCGCCTTCCGGCAAAACGTTACCGGCAAATCCGGCTGTGAACAACAACCATAGTGTGAGACCTAAACCCACAAGAATGGTCGCCAGTATGGCTGTGAGTCTGCCTTTGGGTAGCTTCGAACGTAAAGTGGCCTGCGAACGTGTGAGCAGGATGGAGAACACATACAGGATGACTATACCTCCGGCATAGACTGTTATCTGAACAACTCCCAAAAACGTATAATCAAGCATGAAATAGAATGCAGCTGTTCCAAACAACACCATGAGCAGTGCGGTGACGGCTCTGAGAATATGTTTGGCCGTGACTGCGGCCACTGCTCCTGTGATAATTAGCAGTGATACGATAATAAATACCGTTTGTTGAAAAGTGATATTCATAGGATGATGTTTGTATGAATGTAATTTTTAATGTTGTATCGAGTCCGTTTGTCAAATTGGCCTCTTCCTTTTATTCGCCGTTACTGATTCGTGTTCCGTTTTCGGCCCACTTTTCTTTGTCAGGCAGGTCTAATCTTAATTTGAGGCTGTCACGCCGGAATACGGCATTTTCGAAATGATTGTTGAATTTGATAGCCTCGTGAGGGCATGCATCTACGCATAAGCCGCAAAACATACATGATCCCAAATCGTAATGCCATGCCAGTAGATGGCGCTTTTTCTTTCCTTCATCGTCAACAGTCCATTCTGATTCTATCTTGATGGTGCCATTGGGACAGGCGGCCTGACAAAGTCCGCAGGCGATGCATCGCCACTGTCCGTCTTCATTGGCTACCATTTGCAGACAGGCTCTGTGGCGTTGTGGTACGTGGAGCGTGGTATGCCGGTTTTCGGGGTATTCTTCAGTAACCTTTTTTTGTAACATCACTTTCATGGATGTATTCATACCTACAAACAGGCTTTTGGTTCCGCGCAGATATCTTCTGATATATTTTTTTAAGCTACTGTTCATTTTTAATTATTATTCTACTTGTTGATAATCTTGATAGGTTTTAATGATAATTAGAAAACCAAACCGTATACTTTACATATTACAGTGGCCATCATAATGATTAAAGACAAAGGCATGAGGTATTTCCATTCCAATGTCTGTACCTGGTCGATACGCAAGCGCGGGAATGACCATCTGATCCACATTAGCAGGAATACGACTGCAAAAGTCTTGCCTACGAACCATATAACTCCGGGAATGGCATCCATGACCTGGTTGAGGGCATCAAGTCCGGATATGTGCAATGGCATCCATCCTCCAAGGAACAGTGTGACAGAGATTCCTGCTGTGATGAACAGGTTGAGGTATTCTGCCAGATAAAAGAAACCGAAATGCATACCTGAATATTCAGTATGGTATCCGGCAGTCAGTTCCTGTTCGGCTTCTGCAAGGTCGAACGGACCTCTGTTTGCTTCAGCATTACCGGAAATGATATAAATAAAGAAAGCGATAATGGTCAGAATATGACCTTTGAAAATATTCCATATATTTTCCTGACTTTCTACAATGCCAGAGATACTCATTGTCCCACTCAAGGCCACAATGGCTATAACGGTTATACCCATTGAAAGTTCGTAGCTGATCATCATGGCTCCACTACGCATGGCTCCGATGACCGCATACTTGCTGTTACTGCTCCAACCGGCCATCAGAATACCTAATACTCCAAGTCCGGATGCAGCAAGTGGAAGCATAATGCCTACTTCATAATCGAGAACGGGAGCTCCCTTGTGCCATGGCAGGCAGGCAAAACTGACGAACGAACCGGCTATGACAAAGAAAGGGGCCAGTTCATAAAGCAGATGGTCCGCATTCTTGAGTCGTATGATTTCTTTGGTCAGTATCTTGAGAACATCGGCAGGGACCTGCAAAAGTCCTCCGCGTCCACCTACTCGGTTCGGTCCGATTCGGCATTGGAAGGCTGCACATACACGTCTTTCCATATAAATCAGCACAACCGCCAATATGGCATATACCAGAATGAGACCTACAGCCAAAACGAGCCCTTCTATGGCTACAGCAGCTTTCTCACCGGCAGCATTGGCCAGTACCTCGTGGAATTTTTCTGCTAAAGGTGCTATGTTATAATAGTTTGTTGTAATATCCATAAATGATAAGTATTACTTTTATTCGTTCTATTTTTATATGTTGACGATATCGGTTTATCGGTCAATATCCGGAATGACAAAGTCAAGAGTACCGCCAATTGCTATCAGGTCGGCTATTTTACCTTCTTTGCATACTGTGTCCATGGCCTGTACTAATGGCAAACCTGTTGACCGGAAGTGCAATCTTGTTGGTGTCTTACCGCCATCGCTGACGATGCAGACACCGAAGTTGCCTCTGCTGGCTTCTACTGAAGCTGTATATACTCCGGCCGGTAATTTGATAATGGCAGGTGTCTTGCAGCAAACAGGGCCTTCGGGCATCATGTCTGCCAACTGGTCAAGAATGTGGCATGATTCCAGAATTTCATCCATACGAACCTTGTAACGGTCGAAACTGTCGCAGTGTGAATAGATGATTTCCTTGAAGTCCACACGGTCGTACCATGCATAAGGATGACGCTTGCGGACATCGTTTGCCCATCCTGAAGCACGTCCGGTACCTCCTGTTGTGCCTATACTTATGGCGTCTTCCTTGGAAAGCAGGCCAACTCCCATAAGTCGGTTCTGTGCAATGACATTTTTGGTCAGGATGTTATCGTAGTCTTTGAATACCTCTCTCATGTGTGAAGTGAATTCCTTGACCTTTTGGATGAAATCCGGCTGTACGTCTGCCTGAACTCCTCCGAATTTATAGTAGTTCTGTATGAGACGTCCACCTGTTGTTTCTTCCATAATATGAAGAATCATTTCCCTTTCACGGAATCCATAGAAGAAAGGAGTAAGTGCACCCATATCCATTGCCAGACAGGAGAAGAACAGCAAATGAGAATTAATACGTTGCAGCTCGTCCATCATGGTTCGTATACACTGTGCACGTGGGGGAACCTCGATGCCCATGGCCTTTTCAACGCAAAGACACATGGCATGGCGGTTATGATGTGCACTGAGGTAATCCAGACGATCGGTCAATGCCAGAGTTTGTCTGTAATTACGCTGTTCTGCAAGTTTTTCTATACCTCTGTGAATATATCCCAGGATAGGGTCGATGCGTTTGACGGTTTCACCTTCAATAGCCGTACGCATGCGTAATACACCATGAGTGGATGGATGCTGCGGACCAATGTTGACCACAAAATCGCCTTCATTAAAAATGACTTTTTGTTGGGCCTCAATTTCTCCTGTAGCCGGGTTTAAGCTGTAGCAGACAGTCGTATCGGCATTTGTTTCATCTGACAATTCGTTGTCAAGCGGATCCGGTTTATAGTCTTTTCTTAACGGATACCCATGCCAGTCTTCGCGAAGAAATAACCGGCGCATATCCGGATGGTCTGTGAATTTCAGACCAAAAAAGTCCATTATTTCCCTTTCCTTGATCAACGCAGCCTGCCATATATGGCTGACAGTAGGCATCCATTCTTTGGCTGTGGATTTCAAAACAAGCGTTTTGCTGTCGCTTGTCCGTTCAAGGAAGTAATATACTCCTGTGAGCATATCGCCTTCGTCTGTACCCATCATATCCCACAGGAAGTCCATGCCGGCTTCAGATTTTAGTTTCGTGCAAACTGAAGGAATTTCTTCGCATGGAATGATCCAGACACATTCTGCGCCATTGGGACTGTCCTGGTTTTCAGCTTGGGCTTGCGGGCAGTACTTTTTAAGTATGTCTTCTGGGTTAATAGAGCTTTCTGTATGCAGATCAGTCATTGTTGTTGTCCTCCTTTTGGTTGAATGAATGATGTTTATCTTTGATTTTTGCAGCAATGAAAGGTTCAAGCCGGATTTTACGCTGTAGCTGCATCATGCCGTAATAAAAGGCTTCAGGACGCGGCGGACATCCCGGAATATATACATCAACGGGTACTATCTTGTCGATTCCGTCAATCACATGATAAGATCCGATAAAAGGACCACCGGAAATAGTACATCCTCCAACAGCTATCACGTATTTGGGTTCAGCCATCTGATCATAAAGACGGCGCAGTACAGGAGCCATTTTGTGAGTTATGGTACCCAGGACCATAATCATGTCTGCCTGGCGTGGTGAGTTACGTGTAACCTCAAAACCGAAACGGGCCATATCATATTGAGCAGCTCCAAGCGCCATGAATTCAATGGCGCAGCAGCTTGTACCGAAAGTCAGTGACCAGAGAGAATTACTGCGTGCCCAGTCAATGAGCTTGTCGGCCCAGCCTACTATGACTCCGGCGCCTGTAGCGTTGAGTTCTTCAGCCATTTTGACGAGGACTTCGTTTTCATTCATTTCCTGATTCTGCATGTCCTTCGGAGCAGGAATATTTTTTATTTCCATTGTAAAGCTCCTTTCCGCCAGGCGTAGGCCAATCCCAGCACCAACACACACATGAACAATCCTATACTAAGCATTCCGGCAGAGGCAGTCATGCCTGTGCATCTTACTGCCCAAGGAAACAGAAATACAGTTTCTATATCAAACATGAGAAATAGAATTGCATACAGATAGTATCCTACCTTAAACTGCATCCAGGCCCCTCCACGAGGCGGCATACCACATTCATAAGGTTCTCCTTTACGGGGGTTATTGCTGCGTGGCGCAGTGAGCCGTGCCACTGTCAATGCTGCCCCTACAAGCACTGCAGCTGCAATAAGGACAACAGATAGAATAATAAAATTTGTCATTTGATCGAATATATTATTTGAATTGTTTATAGACAGATAATGACTGGATATAAAAAATGGCATGTAATATACTTGAATAATAGTTAATTACATGCTTGTACAAAGATACATGATTATATGTATATGAGCCATCTGCATAAATGACTGGATATATCCTTGATAATGATGGATATACTGTGCAGGTGGATTGTATTTGTCTGGTTGCTCCTGTTTAGTCCTTTTATACGTGTCAGGAAAGAATCCTGTAACGGTAATTTCAAACTGTATTGATATTCATTCACAGAGCAACCTGTCGCATAGGAAGGAATGAATATATCAGTAAAGAAAATATAGGCAACGTCGTTTTTTATATATTCATGGTGAGTGGTCAGACACCGTGAGGTTTTGTGAACATTTATAGATGTGTTCTGATCGTTTGGTGTGGTTGTTTCAAAAGTACAAAGAAATGTGATGATGGCTATTGTTGTTGTCATCAGCAGATTCCATAATATTTTCCTTTTGAACTCCATCTTTTATAAAGACCTTATGAATTTAAATACAAAGATAGTGAGAATTTTACTAAAAAAAGAATTCTCAAACTTTAAATTGCTGTTTGGCCTATGATAAAGTCTGTTTTCAGGTTAGGAAGAGTCTTATGAAACAAAGAATTGGTGCTTATTGGCATAGCAATTCGCAGATTCTGTCTTGAAAGTCACGTGCTTTTCGGACATCATCAACTCCCTGATTGATGATGCAGAATGCAAGTAGATGGGAATTAGAGGCTTGGGCATATCCGGCCAGACTTATAATACCTTCCAGAGTTCCTGTTTTGGCACGTATGTTTTTATGGGCGGCTCCTTTTTTCATTCTGTTTTTTAAAGTGCCGTCTTTTCCTGCAATCGGTAATGAATTGTATAAGTGCTGGAAAATTTCCTGATGATTATAGGCATGGCGCAAAAATGCGATTTCAACACTGGGGGTAATATAGTTGTACAGTGAAACGCCGCTTCCGTCTGCTATCAGACAACCTTCATGGCTTACATTGAGTTTATGGGTCATTTGGTGTATAGGCTGACTGGCTTCTTTGTAGGAGGCAAATTTTTTTTTCTGTAGCTTCCCTAGCTGATAAAATAAGGCTTCAGCATATAGGTTGTTGCTTTCTTTCATCATGGGAATCAATATCTGGTCGATGGAGTGGCTTCGTGTACATAATTCTATTGCTTCTTGGGGACAGTCTTTTGGGCCGGTATGATGGCATGAAATGCCGGTTTCCTGCATTTGTTGAATCATCTTGTCGATAAAATGGTTCTTTCCTTCGTACAATAAGGGCGTCAGAACAGGCATGTCGTCGTCCCAACACCAGCCGTAGCCCCATTTTAGAGTGTCTTTTAATGATAAGTCTGCATATAATCCTCCTGTGATGGAATCAATGGCCAATGTAGAGATTGCGTTGATGAAAGCTTGCATATCGTCATATCCGAAACGTGGATCGAATCCTCCGGTGACATATATGTCGCCATGTAAGACACTGTCCTGTACAAAGCCTGTATAATGTAATTGGGTATTGAATTGGTAAGCGCCACCCAGTTCGGAAAGTGCCGTGATGGCGGTAAGCAGTTTCAGTGTTGAGGCCGGACGTAGTCTTTGGTGGGGATTATGTTCAAATAAGACAGTGTCGGTAGTCAGGTCATAAATACATAATCCCAACTGCGTCTTTTCAAACCACTCATTGTTGGTCAGGTCGGTAATATCTTTGTGCAAGTCGGATATCCATGTGCTGTCTTCTATGTCGTTATGCCGGACGAGCCCTGAAGCAATGGCATGGCTCGTCTGGAAAAATGATATCAGCAGTAAAATGATGAGTCCGTCAGTTTTTTTCATGGATTTTTTTGTTGATATAATTGCAGAAATCATTGGCGGGAAAAGGGGAGATAAGTTTAATTCCTCCGTTTTTTAGGGTAATGCAGACAATATCCCGACTTGTCATAAAGTTGACTGAAGATGGTTTGATATGTTCAACGGTCCTGATATCAGACAGAGGGATAGTCTTGCTTTGTGAGAACCTTCCTTTAAAGATAATCAGTTTGTCATCTGAGGTAATGATATAGGCCGTGTGAATGAGCCGTTCGATGATAATGACCATGAATATGATAAATATGAATGCGATAAGAGGCCATTTGATCCAAAAAAAATAAATAGCCATTACTGTGCTCGGTAAAAGACATAAAAACAGCGTCTTTTTACTTAGTTTTGCATGAAAGGTGCGTGTCATAATAATCAATTTGGGCGAAAGATACAATTTTTTTTATAAATATCATTATAAGCAATTTAGTTTTTGAGTAGTTTTGCACTAACCAAATGATAAAGGAGTATGATACGTAAATTTGATTTTTTGATAATTGGTTCCGGTGTAGCTGGAATGAGTTATGCGCTTAAAGTGGCCCGTGCCGGTAAAGGTAAGGTGGCTATTGTCTGTAAAACGACTTTGGATGAAGCGAATACGGCAAAAGCCCAAGGAGGTATTGCTTCTGTGACAAATTTAGAATTAGATAATTTTGAAAAACATATCCAGGATACGATGATCGCCGGTGATTTTATCAGTGATCCCGAGGCTGTGGAACAAGTCGTTAGAAATGCTCCGCAAGGTATAAAGGATTTGGTAAAATGGGGCGTTAATTTTGATAAGACGGATACAGGAGAGTTTGATTTGCATCGAGAGGGAGGACATTCTGAATTCCGTATTCTTCACCATGCCGATGATACCGGATTTGAAATTCAACGTGGTCTGATGGAGGCTGTACGTCGGGAACCTAACATTACAATCTTGGAAAATCATTTTGCAGTAGAGGTTATCACACAGCATCATTTGGGTATAGAAGTGACGCGACGTACACCGGATATCGAGTGTTATGGAGCCTATATATTGGATCCGGACACCAATAAAATTGATACGTTCCTTTCAAAGGTCACTTTGATGGCTACAGGAGGTACTGGTGCTGTTTATGCTACAACAACCAATCCCAATATTGCCACAGGAGATGGCATAGCTATGGTTTACAGAGCAAAAGGAACTGTGCAGGGTATGGAATTCGTACAGTTTCATCCCACAGCATTATTCAATCCAGGGGAAACTCATCCAGCTTACCTTATTACGGAAGCGATGAGAGGATATGGTGGTATATTGCGTTTGCCCAATGGTGAGGAATTTATGCAGAAATATGACAAACGTTTAAGCTTGGCTCCCCGGGATATTGTAGCAAGAGCTATTGATAAGGAAATGAAGATTCACGGACTGGATCATGTCTGTTTGGATGTGACGCATAAAGATCCGGAAGAAACCAAACATCATTTCCCCAATATATATGCCAAGTGTTTGAGTATTGGAATTGATATCACGAAACAGTATATTCCTGTTGTACCTTGTGCTCATTATATGTGCGGAGGAATCAAGGTGGATTTAAATGGTCAGTCCAGCATAAAAAGGCTTTATGCTGTAGGTGAATGTTCTTGTACGGGACTTCATGGAGGAAACCGTTTGGCTAGCAATTCCCTTATTGAAGCTGTTGTATATGCTGATGCGGCTGCAAAGCATAGTTTAAGTGTCATTGACCAATATGAATTTAACGACAAGGTTCCTGAATGGAATGATGAGGGAACGATGACAAATGAGGAAAAGGTGCTGATTGCTCAGGATATGAAAGAGGTTGGCCAGATTATGAGTAATTATGTAGGTATTGTCAGAAGCGATCTGCGTTTGAAACGTGCCTGGACTCGTTTGGATTTGTTGTATGAAGAAACAGAAGAACTGTTCAAGCGTGTGAAAGCCACAAAAGATATTTGTGAGTTGCGCAATATGATCAATGTAGGTTATCTGATTACGCGCCAGGCTATAGAACGGAAAGAGAGCCGTGGGTTACATTATACTATTGATTATCCTAAGCATGCTTATGATCAGAAATAAGTAAAGGGAATATTTATGGCAGCTGCATTCTTTTTCTTATTAAAGAATGCAGCTGTTATAGGTTTGGATAATCCACGTTTTCTTTATAGCTAGAGAACTGATTAATATTGGAAAGAGCTTCCTCCCAAAAATTCTCTTAAAAGTGAAGTCGGAGGAATGACGTTGTCCGACATTGGTATAAAATACCTGAGGAATTTACGTAAGCGGTATGCTTCCGAATATTCGGGAGCGTTTTCAGGAACGAGTTCCAATATGGGTAGTGCCTGATTTCTTATTACTGCCAGTTCAAATAGTAAGGCACTGTTAAACATGGCGTCTGCCTGTTCCTGATAGGGGAATATCCATTTGTCCTCTCCATCCCGTACGCTAGGCCATCTTCTGATTGTTTCCAATGCTGAATATCCTCTGTATTTATAGTCTCGTATGATGCGTCTTAACAGTCTGTTGTCTGTAGTAGGAATATAGTTGTGTACATCAAGCATGATGGTAGTCAGTGCGGATACGTATATTCTGTATTTCTGAATATCGGGTATTTGTGGTGTGAGTTCTGGATTGAGTGCGTGGATACCTTCAAGGATCAGTATCATGTTTTTTTCTAACCGTATTTTCTTTCCGCTTTTTTCTCTTTCTCCCTTTTGAAAATTAAACCGTGGCAGTTCTATTTCTTTTCCGTCCATAAGATCTTTTAATTGGGCATTGAAGAATGGGATGTCCAAAGCATAAAGTGATTCGAAGTCATAATCTCCGTTTTTATCCTTAGGGGTGTCTGTGCGGTTGACAAAATAATCATCCAGTGAAATCGGGTAGGGGTGTAACCCATTGGTCATGAGCTGAATGGATAATCTCTTGCTAAAAGTGGTTTTTCCACTGGAGGATGGGCCGGAAATTAAAATCAGTTTGACGTCAGGACGTGCCTGAATTTCATCTGCAATTTTGACTATTTTTTTTTCTTGCAAGGCTTCTGCTACGTTAATCATATCTGTAGCGTGACCTTCCTGACATGCTCTGTTGAAATCTCCTACAGTGTTAAGACCTACAATTTCTTGCCAGTGATGATGTTCCTTGAATATTTCCATCATCTTTTCTTGAGGAATGATTTCTTCCAGTTCGTTGGGATTTTTTCTGGAAGGGATGCGAAGCAGCAAACCGTCATAATATCTGATTACACCAAACACTTTGAGACCGCCTGTGCTTGGAAGCAGTGAACCGTAGAAATAATTGACGGTATCTTGAAGTTTATAGTAGTGGGTATATATGGTGCCGGAACTTTCCAATAATTTGACTTTACTGAGCATTCCTTTTGATCTGAACAGTTCGATAGCCTCTTCTGTAGGACTTTGAATGCGGTGAAAAGGAATATCCTGATTGACAATTTCTCTCATTCGTTGTTCTATGTCTTGAGCATCTTTATCTGTCAGAGGGCGACCGATGCGCAAATCGCAGTAATAACCTCTGGATATGGGCATTTCTATTTTTATACTGCTGTCGGGGAACAGGTCTTTAGTGGCTTTTACCAATACGAAAAATAAAGAACGGGTATATGTCCGCATGCCTGAAGGGGAAGTCTGATCAAGAAATTCTACATCCTTGGCATTATAAAAACGGTAATGTAATCCTTCTACTTTGTTATTGACTTTGGCACTGACTGGTCCATAAGGCATTTCTAGTTTTAGAGCGACATAGGCGTCCCAAAGTGTGCTTCCGATAGGGATATTAATAGATTTTTTGTTATTTTTGCATCTGATTTGCACTTCTTGTACCATAAAAGTAAAATTTTAGATTTTAAGTGCTTAAAATTAAAGATTTACGGTGAGAAAAAGTAATTTATTTGACTAATATAGTGGAAACGATGGTGGTTTTAGCATTTTTAAAACTTTTGGGCTGTCTCGGAATGTTAATGTATGGTATGAATTTGCTGAGCGAGAGTTTACAAAAGATGGCAGGCAATAAACTTCGTCATATTTTAGATTCTTTAGCTACCAACCGTATGACATCATTGCTGACGGGAGCATTAGTCACGGCTATGTTGCAATCGTCAGTGACAAGCTCACTTCTTACGGTACGTTTTGTGCATGCAGGTATGCTTTCATTAAGTCAGTCTTTACCTATCTTAATGGGAGCTTCTGTAGGCAATACGTTGATTGCTTGGATTATGGCCATAGAATATAATTATGAAATCAGTGCTTACATATATCCTCTTATGCTGATTTCCATGATTTTGGTTTATATGCACCGGCAAAGACTTTGGGGAGAATCTCTTTTTGGTTTAAGTTTTATCATACTTTCATTAGGGCTGTTTTATCATTATGCAGATGAGATTCAGTTGGCACGTGTAGGTATTTTGAATGATTTCCTGTCATTTGGTCATGAAAATTATGGTTCCTATTTGGTTCTTCTGGTTATTGGAGCCTTGCTGACTTTCCTGATTCAGTCTTCAGCTGTATTGATGGCTGTTTCTATACTTTTGTGTGCAACGGGTGTTTGGTCTATATATTCGGGTGTTGCTTTTGTTCTTGGTGAGAATATTGGTAGAGCCTTATTGACCTGGAGAGCGGCAAGACAAGCCAGTTTACAGGCCAGACGAACAGCCTTGGGACAGATGTTGTTTAATATAGGAGGTGTTGCCTGGGTGTTTTTTGTCTTTCCTTATATTGTTGACTATTTATGTGATATTCTTCTTGATTCCGATATGTCTCCGTTAGCTTCTGTTGGTGTGAATAAAAATAACGCTTATGTCTTGGCTGCTTTCCATACCGGATTTAATTTATGTAATGCGACGCTTTTCATTTGTTTCTTGAAACCGTTGGAAACATTATGCAATAAGGCTTTGATTCGTAAAAAAGGGCAAGATGACCAGCGTGAACTTCGTTTTATCGTGAATGGTCCTCAAGAGACACCGGAACTTTCTGCAATGGAGGCCAGAAAGGAAATTTTAAATTATGCTTATATCGTATCTCAAATGTTTATGCAAACCCGTTATTTGTTTTCAGCCCCGAATGACGTGGATTTTAATAATACGTTTGCAAAAATTCAGCATTATGAGGAGGTCTGTGATGATATGGAAATAGAAATAGCCAATTATTTGAATAAGATAAGTGATGAAAGATTAAGTGCTGAGCTTAAAAATACTATAAGAGGAATGTTGCGTCAGGTTTCAGAAATAGAAAGTATAGGAGACAGCTGTTTCCATATTGCTCGTACGACTGCACGGAACTATAAAAGTGAACAACGTTTCTCTGAAAAACAATTGGATCATCTGCACCAAATGTTTCAACTGGTTGAGCAGGCTTTCGGACAGATGAAACAAATATTGGCTGCAAGAAAGGTTCCTAAAGAAGCTTCGACTGCTTATTATATTGAGAATGAGATTAATAATTTCAGGAAACAGTTGCGTAGCTTGAACATTATAGACGTGAATAGTTATGCATACAGTTATTTGACGGGAACAATGTATATGGATATAATAAATGAATGTGAACAGATGGCTGATTGTATGATTAATGTGACGGAAGCCAGGCTGGATGAACAAAATAAAGAGAGAAACAGATCCTAAATCTTTGTTTCTCTCTTCCTGTTAAAAAATTAAAATATGAAGTTTTATTCTTCGTAGGGTTCAAAATCATGCTTACCTACACCGCACAATGGGCAAACCCAATCTTCTGGAATTTCTTCAAATGGGGTTCCTGGTGCAATACCTGATTCCGGATCACCAATTTCAGGATCATACACCCACTGACAAACTGTACAGATATACTTTTTCATCGTTTTACTTATTAATTAATAATTGTAATAAACTTAAATCGACTACAATTTTACAAAAAATATTGGAAAGCATCCACAGTTTAAACGGGTAGTTTTACTTTTTTAACAAATTTATCAATTCATTGATGCCTTCAGATGCTCCTTTCTGGATATGTGTGATGTGACTACTATCGCTGATATTGACTGTTTTAGGGTCTATGAGATATATTGGAGCATGTCTGGGTACATAATGAATTAACCCTGCGGCAGGATAAACATTCAGGGATGTACCAATAATAATAAATATGTCAGCCTGTTCGGTAATTTTAATGGCTTCCTCTATCATAGGTACAGGTTCTCCGAACCATACAATATACGGGCGCAATTGACTGCCGTCTTTTGCTTTGTCTCCAAGGTGTATGTTGCAGTTATGCTCGTCAAGTGTTTGGATTTGTGTTGTGTCATTAGGGTCTTTAGAGGATGTACCTTTCATTAGTTCACCGTGTAGGTGGATAACTTTGGTACTGCCTGCCTTTTCATGTAGATTGTCAACGTTTTGTGTAACGATTGTCACGTTGTAATCCTTTTCCATTTCGGCAAGCAGAATATGTCCTTTACATGGTTGCACCTGTAATAATTGCCGACGGCGTTCATTATAAAAATCTAAAACCAGTTTGGGATTACGTGCGTATCCTTCAGGAGTTGCCACATCTTCAATAGGATATTGATCCCATAAACCTCCTGAATCGCGGAAAGTGCTCAAACCACTTTCGGCAGACATGCCGGCTCCTGTTAAAACAACAACTTTTTTCATATATTTCGGTTTTTTACACTTAAAAATTAAAAATAAACTATCTTTTATCTACAAAGGTAAAATAATTCAGTTAACTTTGCGCCTTTAGAATTAAACAATTATAAAAAAACAACGAAAAACAGATGGATAAAGTTAGTTATGCATTGGGTCTGGGAATTGGACAGCAACTTAAAAGTATGGGAGCTACAGATCTGAATATAGATGACTTTGCTTTGGCAATTAAGGATGTGATAGGAAATAAGGATTTGGCTGTATCACATCATGAAGCTCAGGGCATTGTGAATGAGTATTTCAGAGCAAAAGAAGCTCAGATGAATGCAGAAAAGGAAGCTAAAGGAAAACAGGCAAAAGTAGACGGTGAGAATTTCTTGAAGGAAAATGCACAGAAAGAAGGCGTTGTTACAACGGCTTCTGGTTTGCAGTATATGGTTCTTAAAGAAGGAGACGGTAAAAGCCCGAAAGCTACAGATAAGGTTCGCTGCCATTATGAAGGTATGCTTATCGATGGTACATTGTTTGACAGTAGCTTGCAAAGAGGTGAACCGGCAGATTTCCCGTTGAATGGTGTTATCGCAGGATGGACAGAAGGTTTGCAATTGATGAAAGAAGGTGCCAAATACCGTTTCTTTATCCCTTATCTTCTTGGTTATGGTGCAGGTGGTGCAGGTAATTCCATTCCTCCCTATAGCACATTGATTTTTGATGTGGAACTCATAAAAGTACTTTAATCAAATAAAATATCATAAAATTAAAATGAAAAAAACAGGTTTTATTGCAGTGGCTGCTGTGGCAGCATTAATGGCATCTTGCTCTTCATCAACTCCTAAAGCTGATATGAAGTCTGATATTGATTCATTGAGCTATTCTATTGGTATGGCTCAGACTCAGGGCTTGAAGGATTATTTGGTTAACCGTGTAGGAGTGGACACAACCTACTTGAATGAATTCATTAAGGGTTTGAATGAAGGTGCAAATGCCGGTGATGACAAGAAGAAAACGGCATATTATGCAGGTATCCAGATCGGTCAGCAGATCAGCCAGCAGATGATCAAGGGAATCAATTATGAAGTGTTTGGTGATGATTCAACCCAGACTATCAGTCTGAAGAACTTTATGGCTGGTTTCGTGGCTGGAGTAACCGGAGAGAACGGTGAAATGACAATGGAGAAGGCTCAGGAATTTGCCACTGAGAAGATGAGATCCGTAAAAGCTTCACATTTGGAAAAAACGTATGGTGACAACAAGAAAAAGGGAGAAGCTTATTTGGATAGCATCGCTAAAAAACCGGGTATCAAGAAATTGGCTAATGGCGTATACTATGAAGTAGTCACAGAAGGTAAGGGAGAAATTCCAGCAGATACTACTCGTGTAAAGGTTAATTATGAAGGTAAGTTGATAGACGGAACGGTATTTGACAGCTCTTACAAGCGCAATGAACCGGCTACATTCCGTTGTAATCAGGTTATTCCAGGATGGACCGAAGCTTTGACTCACATGCCTGTAGGATCTAAGTGGATTGTATATATTCCTCAGGATCAGGCTTATGCTGAAAGAGAAGCAGGTCAGATTAAACCTTTCTCAGCATTGGTATTTACTATTGACTTGTTAAGTATAGAGAAATAAGAAGCAAGATGAAGGGACTGAAATTTTTAGCATTGTCTCTGACTCTTATTTTCTGTCTCGGAATCAATGCCAAGGGAAGAAAAAGCAGGAAAATAAAAAAGACTGTTGCGGTGAAGGTCGATACATGTTCTGTTGATACCTTCAGTTATGCTATGGGAATGGCAAATACGCAAGGGTTGAAAGGTTATCTTGCTACTAGATTAAATGTAGATACAGCTTATTTTTCTAATTTTATAGAAGGATTTACAGCTACTCTTTCAGTTGACGAACAGAAAAAAATGCAGGCTTATGCAGCAGGAATCCAGATACGTCAGCAGGTAGAAAATCAAATTCTTCCAGGATTGGATAAGCAGATTACAGGAAATGATTCTACCTCCCTGTTAAACAGAAACCTTTTCTTTGAAGGTTTTAGGGCAGCCATCAACAATGAAAAAACGGCGATGGATATGAATCATGCCAAGGATCTGGTTGAAAAGCAGATGAAGTATTACCATGATAGCAGAATGGAACGTCTGTATGGTGAGAATCGAAAAGCTGGAGAAAAATTCCTGAAGGAGAATGCCAAGAAAGACAGTGTGGAAACATTACCATGCGGTGTACAATATAAAGTGTTGGTAAAAGGTAATGGTGAGATTCCGACTGCAACTTCTAAGGTTAAGGTCAATTATGAAGGCCGTCTTATTGACGGAACTGTGTTTGACAGTTCTTATGAACGTAAGAAACCGGCTTCTTTCGGGTGTAATCAGGTAATTAAAGGTTGGACGGAAGCATTGACACATATGCCTGTCGGATCAAAATGGGAAATCTATATTCCGCAAGAGCTGGGTTATGGAGCCCGTGAAGCTGGTAAGATAAAGCCTTTCTCAGCATTGATTTTTACTGTAGAGTTGCTTGAAATTGAGAAATAGTAATCCGTTATAAGGATTTATCTTTTTAATAAGGACATACTGTACTGTATGTCCTTATATTTTTTTCAATAGTTCTTCATATTCAGATATAGCAATCTCATAATAACAAATAGATTCATCATTATGAATTATATTTTGGTTATAGTGATTTTATTTTTTGTTAAACAGTATACATTTAATGGAAAAATAGCTATATTTGCTTACAAATTGTTTGTATAAATAAAACTGCTTTATATGGAAAAAATAGATAGTCTGGATAAAAAAATATTAGAGATAATTTCATGTAATGCCCGTATCCCATTTAAGGATGTGGCAAATGAATGTGGCGTTTCACGTGCAGCTATACATCAACGTGTGCAACGTCTCATAGATTTAGGGGTTATTGTTGGTTCTGGTTATCATGTTAATCCTAAAAGTTTAGGATATAGCACTTGTACTTATGTAGGAGTCATATTGGAAAAAGGCTCAATGTATAAGAGAGTGGTGGAGGAACTGAATCATATTCCAGAGGTTGTAGAGTGTCATTTTACAACCGGTCCGTATACCATGCTCATAAAATTGTATGCCAGGGACAATGCCCATCTGATGGAATTGCTTAATAACCGTCTGCAGGAAATTCCGGGTGTAATCTCTACAGAAACTTTGATATCCTTGGAACAGAGTATTAAGAAAGAAGTGCCTGTTGGGTTGGAATAATAAGACAGAGAGGATATGAATACGGATTATTACGACTGGAAAAGCCAGTATGATCGTTTACATGCCTGTTTTCCCGGAACATCTCGTCAGCCTGTTATCGGTATAACAGGTAACTTTGGTGAAAAAGGATGTGAATTGGCGGAAGGTTATTTTGAATCTGTTTTAAGGGCAGGTGCAACTCCGGTCATTATTCCGCCTTATGAAAATCCCGATGCTTTGGTAAATGTTCTGGAGCATATAGATGGTATCGTATTTTCAGGGGGAGGGGATCTTAATCCGTTGTTTGTAGGAGAAGAACCTTTGCCTGCCTTACATAGCATCAATTGTAAACGGGATTTGGCGGAACTGATGTTGGTTAGATTGGCCTATGACCGTCAGATTCCGATGTTAGGTATTTGCAGAGGAATGCAGATGATCGTAGCTGCTTTGGATGGTGAGATTTATCAAGATATCTATACCCAGGTTGAGGGGCGGTTGCTTAAACATAGTCAGGATTTGGATAGAAGATATGCTTCTCATCGTGTTAGTATAAAGGAAAACAGTTTATTAAATCATATTTTCAATAGAACTGAATTATGTGTTAATTCTTTCCATCATCAGGCTGTCAGAAATCCGGGACCCAGATTGAAGGTGGCTGCTTTGTCTGCAGATGGTATAATTGAGGCCGTTGAATCTGCAGAATATAAATCAATTATCGGTGTGCAGTGGCATCCCGAATGTTTTATATTAAGGCAGGAAGAAAGTATGATGCCATTATTTGATTGGCTTGTACGCGAAGCTTCATCATTTTCAGCTGCCAAGTTGTTGCATGACAGAATCATTACATTGGATAGCCATTGTGACACTCCAATGTTTTTTCATAAAAATATTCAGTTTGATACACGTGATCCACATGTACTTGTAGACTTGCATAAAATGCGAGAAGGGCATTTGGATGCGGTGATCATGGTGGCTTATCTTGATCAGAAAGAACGTACAGATGAGGCTTTATTGGCTGCAACGGCGAAAGCTGACCGTATCCTTACCCAAATTGAACGGATGATTTTGTCTAATGCATCGTTTGTGGAACTGGCTTATACTCCAGCCGATTTGAACAGAATAAAGCATATTGGCAAAAAAGCCGTGATGTTGGGGATTGAGAATGGATATGCCATAGGAAAGGATATAAGCAGATTAAAACATTTTCGTGACCGTGGAATTGTTTATATGACTTTGTGTCACAATGGCGATAATGATATCTGTGATTCTGCACGTGGTTGTTGTGAGCATAAGGGGCTTAGTCATTTTGGATGTGAAGTAGTGAAAGAAATGAACAAGCTGGGACTTCTAGTGGATTTGTCTCATGCTTCAGAAGCCAGTTTTTATAACGCATTGGAAGTTAGTGATGTTCCGATTGTCTGTTCTCATTCTTCTGCAAAGACTTTATGCGATGTACCACGTAATTTAACTGATGAGCAGATGAAAAGGCTGGCTGCTCAAGGTGGAGTAGCTCAGGTTACTCTTTATCATGGTTTTCTTAATAAAACGGGAGAAGCTTCTATTCTGGATGCTGTTAATCATCTGAATCACATGGTTAATGTGATGGGAATAGATCATGTGGGAATTGGTACGGATTTTGATGGAGATGGTGGAGTGCCGGGTTGTGCGTCTGCCAGTGAGGTAATTAATTTTACCCGTAGATTGATGGCTGAACGTTACAGTGAAGATGATATCCAAAAAATCTGGGGAGGTAATTTCTTACGGGTAATGCAACAGGCTCAAAATAGAAAAGAAAAATAGAACAGACAAAATAAACAATTTATGAAATGCAAACTTAAGACTATATGGTCTATTTTTGGACTTTCGTTTCTTTTTTGGGGGGTAAGTGCTTGTGGTAATAAAACTGCGAAAAGTAATACTCAAGAAAAAGATTCTATGGTAATTGCTCCTGAATTCAATGCAGATAGTGCTTATGCCTACACAGCGGCACAATGTGAATTTGGACCACGAGTACCCAATACAGATGCTCATCGTAAGTGCGGTCATTATATTGCAGAGAAATTCAGAAGTTTTGGTGCTGTAGTGATTGATCAGTATATGGATTTGAAGGCTTTTGATGGAACGGTACTTAAGGCACGTAATATTATTGCTTCTTATAATCCGGATGCTGAAATACGTTTATTGTTGTGTGGACATTGGGATTCACGTCCTTGGGCAGATAATGATCCGGATACTGCAAACTGGCATCGTCCGGTTTTGGCGGCGAATGATGCAGCAAGTGATGTGGCTGTCATGTTGGAAATGGCTCGAGTTATCTCACAAAATCCTCTTAAAATAGGAATTGATTTTATTTGTTTTGATGCAGAGGATTATGGAACGCCACAATTTATGGGTGGCGGGGATGAGTCTTCATGGTGTCTGGGATCGCAGTATTGGGCTCAGAATCCGCATAAATATGGATATAAAGCCATGTATGGTATTCTTATGGATATGGTCGGAGGACGTGGAAGTACTTTCTCAAAAGAATCTTTTTCGCTGCAGTATGCGGCCCAAGTTGTAGAAAAAGTCTGGGATACAGCTGAAAGTCTGGGTTACGGAAATTATTTTCCTCAACGTGAAGGTGGTTATATTACGGATGATCATCTTCCTGTTAATAGGATTGCCCGTATTCCTTGTATAGATATTGTGCCGTATTACACTGATGGCCCTTCCGGTTTTGGTCCGACATGGCATACGGTGAATGATAACATGGAACATATTGACAAAAATGTATTGAAAGCTGTCGGACAGACAGTATTACAAGTAATTTATAATGAAAATCAGAACTTATGATGACAATTAATGAATTACAGGATGAGGTAATTGAGGAATTCAGTGATTTTGATGACTGGATGGACAAGTATCAGCTGTTGATAGACTTAGGATCTGAACAGCAGGCTCTTCCTGAGGAATATAAAACAGATCAGAATTTGATAGACGGTTGTCAAAGTCGTGTATGGCTGCAAGCTGATCTGGTGGATGGAAAGGTAGTTTTTCAAGCTGAAAGCGATGCGCTCATTGTGAAGGGGTTGGTTGCTTTGCTGGTTAAGGTGTTGAGTGGACATACGCCTGATGAGATCTTGGATGCAGATCTTTATTTTATTGAAAAAATAGGCTTGAAGGAACATTTGTCACCGACACGCAGTAACGGATTATTAGCTATGCTGAAGCAGATGAAAATGTATGCATTGGCTTTTAAGGCCAAAGAAAATTAGACCTTTTTTGCACGATGTATTAGTCTGTAATATCTTGTCAAAAAAAACGCGGTAACTGCATTAAAGTTATCGCGCTTTTTGATCATTATAAAAACAGTTTTTACTTATTAAGTTTCCAGGTAAATCCGTCTTTTGTATCTTTCACTTCAAATCCCAATTCTGCCAGACTGTCGCGTATTTTATCGCTTGTAGCCCAATCTTTATTGGCTTTAGCTATCATACGTTGCTCTAAGAGCATGTCAACTACCTTACCGAATGCTTCTTCACGTCCTGAATTATTGCCTGTTTCTTCTTTGAGGCCAAGCAGGTCGAATGTGAATGTGTGGAAGACGTCCTGTAGTGCTTTGAGAGTTTTCTCATCGATAGTAGCTTTCTTGTCTGCAATGGTGTTTATTGTACGGCATGCTTCAAACAAATGGCTGATGACGATGGGTGAGTTTAGGTCATCATTCATGGCTTCATAACACTTGTTGCGCAATTCGTCAACGTATTCCATTGTGATGGTTCCCGTTTTCTGCGGTGTAATGCGTTTAAGTGTAGCAATGGCTTCCATCAGACGTGCCAGACCTTTTTCGCTGGCTTGCAAGGCTTCATTGCTAAAGTCTACTGTACTGCGATAATGTGCCTGTAGGATAAAGAAGCGTATGGTCATGGGGCTATATGGCTGTTCCAGTTTTTCATGCTCACCACTGAAGAACTGCGGCAGTGTAATGAAGTTACCTAAGCTTTTACCCATTTTCTGGCCATTGACGGTAATCATATTGTTATGCATCCAATAATTAACCATATCAGACCCTTGGCTGGCCACGGCTTGTGCTATTTCACATTCATGGTGAGGGAAGACCAGATCCATGCCTCCGCCATGAATATCAAAACGTGATCCTAAATACTTACGTCCCATTGCTGTACATTCGCAGTGCCAGCCAGGGAAACCTTCTCCCCAAGGACTTGGCCAGCGCATGATGTGTTGTGGTTGCGCATGTTTCCACAGGGCGAAATCTACTTGGTTATGCTTTTCGCCAACTCCGTCCAGGGCACGTGAATTGTTGATGACATCTTCCAGATTACGTCCGGAAAGTTTGCCATAGTGGTATTTGTGGTTGTATTTTTCAACGTCAAAATAAACACTGCCCTGGCTTTCATAAGCAAAGCCATTGTTTACAATTTCCTTTACCAATTCTATCTGTTCAATAATATGTCCAGTGGCATGTGGTTCAATACTGGGAGGTAATACGTTCAGTGCATCCATGGCTTCATGGAAGCGGTTGGTGTAATATTGGGCTACCTCCATTGGCTCGAGCTGTTCCAGACGTGCTTTTTTGGCTATTTTGTCTTCACCTTCGTCTGCATCATGTTCCAAATGTCCTACATCTGTAATATTACGTACATATCTTACCTTATATCCGATATGTTGCAGGTAACGGAATAGCAAATCAAAGGTGATTGCAGGTCTGGCGTGCCCCAAATGAGCATCACCATACACGGTTGGACCGCAAACATACATACCAACGCGGCCAGGTGTAATAGATTTGAATTCTTCCTTTTTACGGGAAAGAGTATTATAAATAAAAAGTTTCTGTTCCATAATTCATTTGAAAAATATTAGGATTATCCCTTTTGTGGAAATGTCGGATCGTCACCGTTATCACGTATCAGTTTGAGTAGTTTTTCTACGGCTTCTTCTTCCGGAATATTCTTTTCCACACAGATCTTTTTCTTGTAAAGGCTGACTTTTCCTCTGGCTGCACCCACATAGCCATAATCGGCATCAGCCATTTCGCCGGGGCCGTTGACGATACATCCCATGATTCCTATTTTCAAACCTTTAAGATGTGAAGTTGCAGCTTTTATTCTGGCAATGGTTTCATGAAGATTGTATAATGTACGTCCGCAGCCAGGACATGAAATATATTCAGTCTTGGTCGTCCGACTTCTGGTTGCCTGAAGGATGTTAAAGGCTGTGGCATCTATATCTTCACTTGAAAGAGAACCATCGTTATGAAGATAGAGTCCATCGCATAACCCGTCAAATAGCAGGACTCCGGAATCAGCTGCGCTTTCTATCTGGAAATCTTCTTTTTCATCCTGATTGTGTGCGTAATGCTGGAATACTATAACAGGATTTTGCAGGTTTTCTTTCATCATCTCATGGATAAGAGCACGTAACTCTCCGCATCTGTTTGGGTGGTTGCTTTGTGCAATAACGACTACTTCCGGATGATATTTCAGACATGCACGTGCTTCTTCATCAAGAGTCGGATAACTTAAGAACAGAAATTTGAGTTCTGAATGTATGCCACTGATGAATGGAAGCATTTCATGAGAGAATGCGGGGTAAGTGTTCTTTTCTCCGGTCCAAACGTCTGCATCTACGATATAAGCAGCTTGCTCTCTTTCTTCAAGAGGAGGTAGTTGATGTCCGCAGTAAATATAATCAGGTGTTGTTGTTTCCGATTCTTTAGGAGATTCCGATTTACCCAATCGGTCGGCTATTACGACAGGGACTTGTCCACCTCCTATATTGGCTACGGCTTTTGTAGTACGTCTGGTGGGGTGAATATAATCAAAGCCGGGTGCAATCATGCCAGGAATCAGCATATGATCTTTCCGTTTCAGAATATGGTCAACCAACTTCTTTGCAACAGGAATTTCTGCTTCAGGTTTTTCACTGAGTGAAACTCTTATTGTATCACCAATACCGTCTGCCAAAAGAGCACCTATTCCGGCTGCACTTTTGATTCTGCCGTCTTCTCCTTCACCGGCTTCAGTTACACCGAGATGAAGAGGAAAGTTCATGCCTTCCTTTTCCATGACTTCTACCAGAAGACGGACACTTTCTACCATAACTACCGTGTTGCTGGCTTTGATGGAGATAACTACATCGTGGAATTGTTCTTTAACGCAGATTCGAAGAAACTCCATACAACTTTCCACAATGCCTTCCGGAGTATCACCATACCGGCTCATAATGCGGTCGCTAAGAGAACCATGATTGACGCCTATGCGTATGGCTGTATGGTTTTCTTTGCATACTTGCAGAAATGGAATGAAACGATCTTCTATTTTTTTGAGCTCTTCCGCATATTCTTCATCAGTATATTCCAAATGTTTGAATGTGCGGGCAGCGTCAACGTAGTTTCCGGGATTGATTCGTACCTTTTCTGCATAACGTGCCGCAACCAGGGCTACTTGCGGATTAAAGTGGATGTCTGCCACTAATGGCACATTACATCCTGCAGACCGGACGCCTGCATTAATTAGGCGAAGATTTTCAGCTTCTCTTACACCTTGTGTCGTCAGTCTGACATATTCTCCTCCAGCTTGTGCAATGCGTAAGGTTTGAGCAGTGCTGGCTTCGGTATCCAATGTGGAGGTGTCTGTCATGCTTTGTACTCTGATCGGGTTGTTTCCTCCTAAAGGTGTTCCGCCTATTTGTACTTGACAAGTTTCTCGGCGGTGATAATTAAAGAGATCCCTCATCCCTATAATGTTTTTAGTTACATTTAAAGCGATATTTTACTTCTGCCAGTTCGGCATTTGCCTTGACTATTTTTTGTTTTAAACCGATTTTATACTGAGTCAGTTTTTCTGAGAGATTACTGTCTGCCAAAGCCAACATTTCTGCGGCCAGGATTGCGGCATTTTGGGCACCATTTACACCTACTGTGGCTACAGGGATTCCCGGTGGCATCTGAATGATGGAAAGCATGGCGTCAAGACCGTCAAGCATTCCCTTTATAGGTACTCCGATAACGGGTAGTGTCGTACTTGCTGCAATTACTCCAGGAAGGGCTGCTGCCATACCTGCTCCGGCAATAATGACCTTGATTCCTCTGGAAGCTGCATTTTTGGCAAAATTCTCCACTTCGTCTGGTGTGCGATGGGCTGAAAGTGCATTTATTTCAAATGGAATTTCCATTTCATCAAAGAATTTGGCTGCTTTTTCCATAACCGGAAGGTCAGAAGTGCTGCCCATGATAATACTTACAATTGGTTCCATATAATTATTGTTTTTGTTGTTTGTCTATTTTATATATCCGATTTAAATGATAATTCCGATAAATCCTAAAACAGTGCCTAATAAGGTTCCTCCTATAACTTGTCCAAGTGTATGTTGTCGAAGTAACATTCTGCTGCTGCCGACTACTCCTGATATTAAAATCAGGATACACAGCCAATTGATGGGATTAAAATCAAAGAGTGTGGAATAGGCTAGCAAGGCTCCTATTATGCCACCTGCACCAGCTGAATGGGTACTGATTTTCCACCAAATGTTAATTGTGGCGCAACTGGCTTGTATAAGAAGTGCGGCTACAATGATGCCACACATGTAACGTGGTAAATGCATACGGTACATCAGCCACAGACAAGCTACATACGAAATGATGGAAATGGCGTATGGGATGGTACGGTTTGCTTGGATTCGTATCTGGTGAGGTGCCCAACCGTTAATTTTTCGATAACAGAATATGCAGATTTGTGGTATGAGTATAGTAAAGCAGTAGATGGCAAGAAGTATGAATAATTTAAAATTGAAAGGCAGCAGACTCAGATAAGTAAAACTAAAAAGTCCGATGAACCCTACTACAGGCATGTAATAGGGGCGAAATATTGCAGAGAATACTCGTGCTGTCCTTATGATATAAATGTATTTCATTTTCTTAGTCGTGCTACTGGAATACCTAATTGTTCGCGATATTTGGCAACTGTACGACGCGCGATGGGGTAACCTTTGTCGTTGAGCATAGTTGCTAACGTTTCATCACTATAGGGATTGTTTTTATCTTCTGTGTTGACAAGTTCTTTAAGTGCATTTTGAATCTGTCTGACAGCTATTTCCTGTCCGTCTCCGGTGGTAAAGCTATCTGTGAAGAACCATTTCAATTGAAACGTGCCATAATTGGTTTGTACATATTTGCTGTTAGTGACTCGTGAAACCGTAGAGATATCTAGACCGGTTTTTTGCGCTATGTCTTTGAGAATCATAGGCTTTATTGCAGATTCATCACCTTCTAAGAAGAAGGGTCTTTGAATGTCAACAATAGCGTGCATAACAGACATCAGGGTGTTCTGTCTTTGTTTTATGGCATCAATGAATCCCTGGGCTTTTTCTATTTTTTGTTTAGTATAAGCCAATGCTTCTTTTTCAGATCTGCTGGGTTTAGCCTTTTCTGTTGCCGAATGGTGTAGAATTTCCATAAAAGATGGACTTACTCTTAATTGAGGAACTTCGCCTTGATTTAAGGTAATGGTAATTGTACCGTCATCTTCGGTTTCTACAATAAAATCGGGAGTAATCTGTTGCATGTTTCTACCTTCAGTTTCCCCCATGGCACTTCCGGGGCGGGGATTTAGTCTGGCCAAGTCCCTTTGCATTATACGTGCATCAGCTTCTGAAAGCTGCATTCGCGTTATAATCTTGTCCCAACGTTTGTGTGTGAATTCATCGAAATATTTTTCTATAATTTTGTATTCAGCCTGTTTTAGAGGAGTTTTGAATTTTTCGTCACGTCTGATTTGTATGAGTAAGCATTCCTGAAGATCACGGGCTCCTACACCAGGCGGATCGAATTGTTGTAACTTATGCAGGACATTGGATAATTCTTCTTCGGTTGTATTGATATTATTATAGATTTCAAGCTCATTGACGATGGATGATAGCTTTTTTTTAAGCAATCCGTCATTTTCCAATGAACCGATAAGGTAAGCCATAAGTTGTTTCTCTTTAGGAGTCAGTTCTGCCTGGTTCATCTGTTCGGTCATCTGGTCAAAGAAGGATTCAGAGGAGCCTGATTCTATATTTTCCGGTGTCTGCCTTTCGTTATAGCTGTTGAGAAGATAATCGGGAATATCGTCTGGTGAACGATAATCGTCCAAAGCTTGTTTGAGCTGTTGGTCATTTTCTGATATTATTTCATTATTATCTTCTGAGTTGGTATCTTCTGTGTCGTTGTTGTCAGTAGTAGATGATTCATCCTGAGAATCATGTTTGTCGAATTCTTCTTCCAAAGCACCATTTTCCATTAGCTCGTTTTTAACTCTTTGCTCGAGTTCTGCTACTGGCATTTCCAGCAGACGTACTGCCAGAATCTGTTGTGGTGAGAGTGTTTGAGTCTGCTGCAGTGTTTGGGCTTGAATTATTTTCTGCGCCATAATTGCATGTCATTAAAGTGATAGTTTGCAAAGATAGAAATTTTTTGTTTAGTCTGTACATTAAAACCCTAATAACACGCAGCAGACTCCTAGTTTAGTCTGATTTCACTCTTTTTTTCTTCTCTTGATAGGTTTGATCATGTTTTCCGGGCTTAGGATACTATCCAGCTCTTCTTTGCTGAGTAATTTTTTTTCAAGAACCAGACTATATACGCTTTTACCGCTTTTAATGGCTTCTTGGGCAATCTGGGTCGCATTGTCATATCCTATGTATGGATTGAGTGCCGTAACAATGCCGATACTGTCATGTACTTCTGTCTGGCATCTTTCGGCATTACAGGTAATACCTTCAATACAACGTTTACGGAGAGTATCAAATCCTCTGATAAGAAGAGCGGCAGATTCAAAGCAGCATTGTGCCATGATGGGCTCCATGGCGTTAAGTTCCATTTGGGCTGCTTCTCCTGCCATAGTCACGCAGAGTTCATTACCAATAACTTTAAAACAGATCTGATTCATCACTTCTGGAATAACAGGATTTACTTTTCCTGGCATGATGGAAGACCCCGGTTGCATGGCTGGTAGATTGATTTCTGCTAATCCACATCGTGGCCCACTGGCAAGTAATCTTAAATCATTACATATTTTGCTGATTTTGACAGCCAGTCGTTTCAGTGCAGAAGCATATCCTACCATACAAGAAGTGTCAGATGTCGCACCGACCAGATCATCGTCCAGCTTGATTTTCCATCCTGTAATCTGGCATAAAGCTTTAATGCAGGCTTCCGCGTAACCGGGTTCGGCGCAGATGCCGGTACCAATGGCTGTCGCTCCCATATTGACAGTCAGGAAGTCTTCTGCTGCATTATTCAGATGATGAATTTCATGTTTAAGAATATGGGCAAAAGCTCCGAAAGTTTGTCCTAAAGTCATTGGAACAGCATCTTCTAATTGTGTACGTCCCATTTTGATTACGTGAGCAAAAGCTTTGCTCTTGTTTTCAAAAGCTTCGATGAGTGCTTCTAAATGAGGTATCAATTTGAGATGCGTGGCATAAAGACCAAGATGAATGGCCGTAGGATAAGCATCATTGGTAGATTGTGAGCAATTTACATGATCGTGTGGTGAACAGTATTGGTATTCTCCCGGTTCATGCCCCATGATTTGTAAAGCTCGGTTTGCTATGACTTCATTGGCGTTCATGTTGGTGCTTGTTCCGGCTCCTCCCTGTATCATGTCAATAAGGAACTGGTCATGCCATTTACCATCAATTACTTCCTGACAGGCTTGTACAATAGCATCCTTTATATTCTTATCCAATAGTCCCAAAGTATAGTTTGCTTCTGTAGCAGCCATCTTTGTTATGGCCAATCCTTTGATTAATAGTGGATAGTCTTCAAGATGAGAATTACTGATACGAAAATTCTCCATACCTCGTAAAGTTTGGATTCCGTATAAAGCCTCTTGTGGAAGTTGTCTTTCACCGATCAGATCGTGTTCGATACGAGTGTTCTGATTTGAAATAAAATGATTAGATGTCTTCATGATTTAAGGATATTTGTTTAAGGATTGTTTGTTCTGATTTGAAAGAAATTCATACCGGAATGATGTTTGTCACTCCGGTATGGTATTTTTAGTGTACAATAGCAAAGTCTAATTGCTTCTTTTCCAAATTAGCTTTGGCTACCTTGATTTTAACAGCATCTCCCAGTGCATAACGGTGGTGATGACGTCGGCCTTTTAGACAATAATTACGTTCATCAAAATCATAGTAATCATCATCGAGATCCCGTAGCGGAACCATACCTTCACATTTGTTTTCATTGATTTCCACATAGAGTCCAAATTCGGTCACGCCGCTTATTGTACCTTCAAATACTTGCCCCAGACGTTCGCTCATGAATTCTACCTGTTTATATTTAATGCTGGCTCTTTCTGCAGTTGCTGCAAGCTGTTCCATATCGCTGCAGTGCGTACAGAGTTCTTCATATTTTTCTTGGCTTACACTTCTTCCACCAAGCGCATATCGGGTAAGCAGACGATGAACCATGACATCTGGATAACGTCGGATCGGGGATGTGAAATGAGTATAATAGTCAAATGCCAATCCGTAATGACCGATGTTGTGTGTGCTGTATCGGGCTTTCATCATGGCGCGTAAAGATACTGTTTCTATAAGGTTCTGTTCTTTTTTGCCGTGTACTTCTGTCAATAGTTTGTTTAGTCCCTTGCTTATTTCTGTTTTGGATCCGGATGTTTTTAACTTATATCCGAATTTGACAATAAAGTCGCTCAGATTCATCAGTTTGTTGGGATCTGGAAGATCGTGTATACGGTAAGGGAATGTTTTGGGCTTTTTGTTTTTAGGAACCTTGGCTATGCTTTCAGCTACAGTGCGGTTTGCCAATAGCATGAATTCTTCTACCAGTTTATTGGCATCTTTCGCAATCTTGAAATAGACACTGACAGGTTTGCCTTTATCGTCGATTTCAAATCTGACTTCGTTCCGTTCAAAATTAATGGCACCATGCTCAAACCTTTTGTTTCTTAATGTTTTAGCCAAACGATTTAGGGTTATCAGTTCAGTGGCGAAATTTTCAGCTGGCAGAGCTTCCGGACCACTGAAGTTAGGATCTGCTGCGTGATCACCAGGTGCGTCATAATCTTCTGGTGAGGCTTCGTGATGTTGTTCCAGAAGTTTTTGTACTTCTTCATAAGTAAAACGTCTGTCACTTCGAATAACGGTATGAGCCAGATGCCAGTCGTGTACATTGGCATATTCATCCATTTTGAAAATGACACTGTAAGCTAATTTGTCTTCTTGTGGTCTGAGAGAACAAATGAAGTTGCATAGTCGTTCTGGAAGCATAGGGATTGTCCGGTCTACCAGATAGACGCTGGTTGCGCGTTTGACAGCTTCTTTGTCTATGATACTTCCTTCTTTTACGTAATGTGAAACGTCTGCAATATGTACGCCTATTTCCCATAATCCATTATTGAGTTTGCGGATAGAAAGCGCATCATCGAAATCTTTTGCATCACGTGGATCAATTGTAAAAGTAGTGACCTGACGCATGTCCTCTCTTTGGGCTATTTCTTCTTCTGTGATATCAGGATTGATTTTGTTGGCTTCATCTTCAACATTCTTGGGATAACTGTATGGCAGACCGTATTCGGCCAAAATAGCATGCATTTCAGTCGTATTGTCTCCGCTCTTTCCTAGAATATCAATAACTTTTCCGATCGGATTTTTGGCGTTGTCAGGCCATTCTGTAATTTTGACTACAGCCTTGTCCCCGTTTTTGCCTCCCTTAAGGGATCTAGTTGGTATGAATATATCATTAGCTAAAGTACGGTCCTCAGTCTGTAAAAAAGCAAAATCTTTTCGGACTTCCAATCTTCCTACAAATGTTTTATCACTGCGCTTCAGAATCTCGATAACTTGTGCTTCACGAGGCTGGTGTTTCTTTTTAGCCAATAGGGAAACTTTGACCAGATCGCCGTTCATGGCATGTAGGGAATTGCGTTCAGCTATAAATACAGGCTCTCCTCCCTCGGCCGGTGTCACACTGTTTTTGCCGTTGGCTTTTCTGTTGAAGGTTCCTTCAAATACTTGACCTTGGGTATTTAGGGCATATTTAAGGGGGGCTGTTTCTTTTATGTATCCATCTAAGGCCAGTTCTTCAAGAAGATCCATACATAGCATTTTCTCAGGATGCGTTTCCAGTTTCAGGGTTTTGAAGATACTTTTTATCGGATAAACCTCTTCTGGATGAAATTGGAAAAGGTCTGTTAGAAGTTTACACAAATCTTTTTTCTTTAGGCGTTTTCCGCCTTTCTTTCCGCTCTTTCCCATGCTTGTTCAGTTTTGAGGTTATTTTTTCGTTAACTTTGTTGCAAGTTAGCTATTTTTATTGATTCCGTTGTCTTTTTATCTCTTATTTTTTCTGAAATGTTGTATCTTTGCGATTTCTGAAAAAAGAAATTAAAAGAAAGAAACATAAGACTATGGAAGAGGGAGCAAGAGCAAAGGAAATTTATAAGGTCACCTGGATTGGCAGTGTGGTTAATTTTTTATTGTTAGCCTTCAAATTTATTTCCGGCATTTTGTCAGGTAGTGCAGCTATGGTAGCTGATGCAGTGCATTCGTTGTCTGATTTTATTACAGATGTAGTGGTGATTGTTTTTGTGCGTTTGTCAAGCAAGCCGCAAGACAAGGATCATGATTATGGCCATGGTAAGTATGAAACTTTGGCTACGGCTGTTATAGGTGTGACTTTATTGGCTGTGGGAGCCGGAATTTGTTGGAATGGGTTGCTTGCAGTGAAAGCAGTATGGCAGGGGCAACAGATAGAGGCTCCTGGTTGGCTTGCGTTGTGGGCGGCAGTAGTGTCTGTGGTAGTGAAAGAATGGCTCTATCGTTATACACTTGGAACAGGACGAAAAACCGGTTCTGCAGCAGTTATTGCCAATGCCTGGCATCACCGAAGTGATGCTCTTTCTTCAATAGGAACGGCGGCAGGTATTGCAGGAGCTATCATGCTGGGACCGGATTGGCGGGTTCTGGATCCGATAGCGGCCATAGTGGTCAGCTTTTTTATTATGAAAGTGGCCGTCAAACTGCTTAAACCCTGTATAGACGAGCTTACGGAGCGTTCGCTTCCTGACGACGTAGAAGACCATATCACAAGGCTGGTGGGCGAGATACAGGGAGTCAGTGGGCTGCACAATCTCCGTACCAGGCGCATAGGTGGCCATTATGCCATAGAGATGCATGTGAGAATGGACGGACATCTTACCTTGAACGAGGCGCATGCCAGAGCTACGGCCATAGAGAGAAAACTTAGAGAAGAATATGGGGCACAGACGCATGTGGGCATACATGTGGAGCCTGTAAAAAATGCCCGGGGGGATTACGATGAATGAAAAAATGAATAACATGAAAATATTGGTAACAGGCGCCAGTGGTTTTATAGGCAGCTTTATAGTAGAAGAAGGACTGAGGCGAGGATACAGCGTATGGGCGGCTGTCAGACCGTCGAGTAGCAGGCGCTATCTGAAGGATAAAAACATACAACTCGTTGAACTCGATCTGGAACATCCCGAGGTACTGAGGGTGCAACTGGCAGCCTGCAGGGTCCGCATGGGGGCGTGGGACGTGGTGGTGCATGCTGCCGGTGCAACCAAATGCGTCAGGCGCGAGGACTTTTTCCGTACGAATACAGAAGGGACGCGTCATCTGGTCGAAGGCTTGCGGCAAGCCGGCATGATGCCAGGTAAATTTGTTTTTATCAGTTCATTGAGCGTATATGGCGCCATAAGGGAAAATCCCGTAAGAAAATCTTCGCCGGACTGTCCGTGGGTATATGCTCCGATACGCGAGGAGGATACGCCGCATCCCAATACGGCTTACGGCGAAAGCAAGCTTGAAGCGGAATGTTATCTTAAGCAGCAGTCTGACTTACCTTATGTGATTCTTCGCCCTACGGGGGTCTATGGGCCTCGGGAAAGAGACTATTTCATGATGGCCAAAAGCATCAGACAACATTCTGATTTTACCGTGGGATACAAGCCGCAGGAAATCACCTTTGTTTATGTTCGTGACTTGGTGCAAGCCGTCTTTCTGGCTGCGGAAAAGAATGAAATATGCCGCCGCGAATATTTTATCACAGACGGGGAGGTGTATCACAGTGAGACGTTCAGCGATCTGATAGCGGCCGAACTGGGGCATCCGTTCTTCGTGCGCATCAAGGCACCGGTGTGGCTGCTCCGGCTGGTTTGCACGGTTGCGGGCGCGTGGAGCGCATGGCAAGGTCGCACGGTGACGTTGAACCGTGACAAGTTTCATATTCTGAAGCAACGGAACTGGCAGTGTGACATAGAGCCTGCGAGGCGTGAACTGGGATACCGACCACGTTATTCTTTGGCTGAAGGAGTACGAGAAACAATAACATGGTATAAGAAGGAGGGATGGTTATGAACAGTATGTCCAGTGAAGAGGGCATCAGTTGGAAGCGTCTGCTCTCTCCGGCCGGTATGCAACGTGGACTGTGGCCGATAGAATGGCTGGCTTTGGCCTATAGTGTACTGACCATGGGGTTCATGGCCGTACTCTGGCCGGCGATGGAACAGCCGGCTGAGATGTTGGTCGACAGGGTACTGATCCTGTTCCTGACTCTGGCACTTTGGGGAGGATACCGTCTGTGGCCGACGCGCCTGATGGCTTTCGTGCGTATATCGGCGCAGATGTTCTTGTTGGGCTACTGGTATCCCGAGACCTATTCTTTCAATAGTGTCCGACCCAATCTTGACCATGTGTTTGCGCGTTGGGATGCGGTGCTGTTCGGGTGCCAGCCTTCTCTGGAATTCAGCCGTTTGTGTCCGTGGGGGGGGTTCTCGGAAGCAGTCAATATGGGATATTTCTCATATTACCCGATGATATTGGCCGTGATGGTGTTTTTCTTTCTCTTCCGGTACGGGAAGTATGAGAAGGCGTCGTTTACGGTCATGTGTGCTTTCTTCATCTTTTATTTGATTTATATTTTCTTGCCTGTGGCGGGGCCGCAGTTCTATTTCTGGGCTGTGGGGACTCAGACCGTGGAAAACGGGATATTCCCTTCTCTGGGCACTTATTTCAGTATGCATACGGATATGATGACGGCACCGGGTGATATGTCCGGTCTGTTCTACCGTTTGGTGCGCCATGCGCAGGAAATGGGCGAACGTCCTACTGCCGCTTTTCCGAGCTCGCATATCGGGATTACCTTTATCCTGCTTTATTTGGTTTACCCCGAAAATCGTCGTTTCTTTTTCATATTGTGTCCTTTTGCCTTCCTTCTGACATTGGCCACGGTATATATTCAGGCACACTATTTGGTGGACGCTGTAGCGGGGGTGCTGGCTTCCGTGCCGGTGTATTACATCAGCAGGCAGATTTATTCCTTGTTTTTTGAAAAGGAGAAATCTGGTGATGAATAGCTGGTCCTGCATGGCTTGGTATGGCCGTATCGTGAAAGGCGTGTGTCTTGCGGCCTTAGGGGGATTTATGTTGCAGGGGTGTTCCGATGATGAAGAATGTCTTTTCGGAAAAGTGCCGCTCATATACGAACGACATCAGTTGAAGTATGTGAAGGAATTGAAGGACGAGATTGCAAAAGACCGGAGAAATAGGAATGTGGAGCCCGCAGAGGCTTTTGCTGTATTGGCTGGCTTGAAAGTCGTGATGGGTGAAGCACGGGCTGAAGCAGAGCCTTTGGCCGGAGAAATGGTCGGAAAAACTGTGCCGTATATGGAAGGTGACAGTTTGCCTTATCGGATTGTTTCTGATATGAAAGTCAGGGAAATGCTTTTTCCGGAAATGAGTTTTGCCGGTAACCGGCCGATAAGATTGAGACTGGAGTTTGATGTGGTGTTTGAGCGGAATCAGGAACAGCCATTGGTGATGTATTATTGGCTCACGGACGGAAAACAGCCGTTGGGAGGTCACAGTATCAAGCTGCCGGAATCCGGAAAGAAAGGCGATACTTTGCATCTTGCTCCGGTCATTTGCGCGCCTGACATACCGACACAATATGTGATGGAATGTAAAATGATTTATTTTGTATCCCGTTCCGTTTATGATAATGGCAAGAAAACGCTTGCGGAAAAACAGAAGAAATGGAATGAGGAGCTGGCTGTGAAGCTGGAGAAATATAATGAATGACCCGTACCGGTTAGTTTGCGAGGGGAGGCGGTTACCGATGCTTGGCGCAAACATACCGATGCCGGTATGCTGTATTCATAGTTTGATGAAAACAGATACCGGCATAGATATGGAGGACCAGCTTTATATAAAGCGTGGTGTGTGTTTATTTCCTGATGATTTTATGCAGATAGTCTTTCTGACCGTCTGAATGGATGCGTAACAGATACAGTCCTTCGGCGTATGGGGCCAGATGCAAGGTACAATTTTCCTGTCCGGTTATATCCTGGTATAGAAGTATTCTTCCATTGGCATCCATAAGGGACAGTGCTGTCTTCTCTGTCGGCCTTTCGTTGAAGGTAATCTGACATGTGTTTGTGGCAGAGTTTGTGGAGACACTTATGCGACGGTCCTCTGTTTCTTTAATATCCGTTGCGTTTCTGATATGGATTTTTCCATCATTGGCAAAGGTTGACAAATCCCATTCCAGACCTTCTGCCGGACATGCCGGTTCTATCTGAATTTCGCCATCGATGTCCAGTGATTCGAAATTTGTGAAAATGGTATAACTGCTTCCGTTTTCGTATTCTCCTCGTTCGTTGGCTATCTCAATGACGGGTGTGTACAGCCTGATCTGACCTTCCACATTGAAGTTGTCACATGACGGTCCGAATTTCCGTACGTGTATTTTTCCGCCTTCATGAACAGTCAGGTTGCCGGTTATGTTCAGTGTAGCTTTGCGCTTGACGGCATTTCCCGCTGATAAGGTACCACCCCTGCGGATGATGGCTTGTGCTGCTGTACCTGTACCGCTCAGGTATCCTCCTTCGTAAACGGTGGTTAAGTCGCCGGCGCTGGCATTATCATCCAACAGGAGAGTGCCGCCATATATGCTGAATCCGACAGGTTGGCTGTTGGTCAGGGTCCATGTACCGTTTCCGTATTTTTTGACAGTGGCAGAGCTGTTGAATAGACCGGCATACTTGACAGATGTATTGTCATAGCCGATTTCGTATGTACCGCTTCCGACAGTGCAGTTGCTGCTGGTGGAGGCCAGTGAACCGATTTTGGTTGTCAGGTTTACCTCTGTACCGCTTCCTGATTTGGTATGGGTCAGATAGACGTTGTCATCGAGTATGAGTGCCGTGTTTGACATGTCCGTGGCCTGATTCAGTCTCATTTGTGAGCCGCCTGCATGGAATGTGCCTTTAAAGGCACTCATGTCCATTTGCCAGTCTGCGCGGACATAAGGCGTAGTGTAGGTCAGTGTTCCGCTTCCGGTCAGTTTCCCTGTCAGCCTGCAGCGTGATCCGGCCTGAAGTACGACATTGGCATTTTCTGGAATATTCAGTATGTGGTTGAAAACAGGGGCTGTCGCACTGGAGTTGTTGTCGAAGATACGCAGAGTGCCGGCATAAGCGGTTAATTGGCTTCCGGGTTGTCCGAAACTGGTATTCCAGGTTCCCATGGCCAGTGTGCCATTCCGGAGTATGGTGTTTTTGTAGTTGTTCTGACCGGTAAAATTCAGGTTAAGTTGGCCGTTTCCGTCTTTAATCAATATGCCGTTTCCGCTGATCTTGCCTTTAAGTGCGGTGAGTCCTGAGGCTGTGTTGATCGTCACGGAATCTTCTATCGTAAGTGGCTTGTCCGTGGATGTATTGGCAGACATGATATCCAGGATGACATTTTTCATTTTCCAATATCCTTCTGTTGCCGGTGCAGCACCGAGTGAGCCGGGTTGTCCGCCTTCCGACAGCTGGTTGATTCTGACTTTGCCTTCTTCCAGGATGACAGCACCTGTAAACTGATGTTGGTTTCCTTCTATGGTAAGACAGCCTGATCCAGACTTGACCAGTCCGGATTCACCGCTGAATCCGCCTTCTCCCTTTATGGTATAATCAGTCGTGTGTCGGAATACAAGTCCGCCTACGGGATATTGTTCATTGAGAATGATGCTTTTGGTCGTTGCATCGTCGGTGAAGGTGATGCAGTCTCCTTTTACGAAAGCGGTAGGTTGGTTATCAAGGGTAAAGTTGGAAGTCGTATAGTCCCAGTTACCGTTTTCAAGTCCGGTCCAGACAACTTTATCTGATGCTTCGCGCTGTTCGTGTATGACAAGGGTAATGCTGTTGGCCTCTCTGTTTAGATTGTAGGCATATCCTTCCAAGCCCTCTGTTGTTATGATTTCGGGGTCGATAAGTCCGTTTTCTGGTAATCCCTTGGTCTGTCCGGTCCATTTAAGTAACGTGTAGGTTCCGGGTTTCGGTGTTCCTCCATTGATGGTGAACCGTATGGTAAACGGATGTTCGATGGTCAAATCCCCATTTATGCTAATCTGGTCTGAAGTAGTTTGATTGTCTGTTTGCAGACTCATTTCCATGAACAGGCGGGCATTGATGCAGAGACTTTGTCCGAATGTAAGCTTTCCTACAGGCTGATCTTCTTTGCCTGGTTGTATCCGGCATCCTTCATAGTTCAGGGCATCTTCAAATATGACCGGTCCGTTGACAGTACCGTTACCGGCAAGTGTTCCTCGTGCACGCAGATGAAGTGTGTCTGAAAGCACATTGTTCAGTTCCAGAATGCCTTCTGAAATGTAAGTGTTTCCATGATGATTCAAAGGAATATTGACTATAAATCGTCCTCCCATGCTTTTCCATAATTCCATCTGTCCTCCGGTTTGTCCTTCTCCGTTCCAGGTAAGGGATTGTCCGGCGGGGATCATGATAAAGGCAGAATCAGGGCAGACAGTAGCCGGGATATTTACATTGTTCTGACCATTCATGTCGAACAAGACACTTTGTCCGTCTTTCCAGTTCGACGTTGAGGTCCGGTCTGTATTAAGGAAACCGTCGGATCCGTTCTTCCATTCTGTTCCTCCTTGCCATACCAGATCGCTGTTGATGACCGGTGGCAGTGGCGGTAATGGCATGTCATATCCCAAATAATAGTCAGTAAACGGACTTTGGTAATAGCTTCGTGTCGTACATTGCATACGATAGGCCGGATTCTGTTGCAGACAATATAAGGATTTGTCTGTAGGATAGTCTGAGGAAAAACCTACAATACCGGTACAGCCCTGATTGGGACGTTCACGTCGGAAAACAAGCTCTTCACGCCAGTCGCCGATGATGTCACCGAAGAACATGGCCCGTTTACCGTTCTCTGAATGAATGGTATAACCGCTGAGTTTTCCCATTTCTATCAGGCGGAAACCGTTGAATTTCCGTATATCCGGATTATAACCTCCTCCATCCGGGGAATCCAGTTTTTCACGGTCTGGTTCTCCATCCCACCAGACACCTTCAGTCGGCCATGTGGAAGACAGGCCAGGAATGATTTCTCCGGTTGCATCGTAAACATTGCCGTCCATGGCACTCCAAAGTTCATAGCCTTTGTGTGAAGGATCTACGTCCATGGCCATACCTCGTCCTACGTCACCCACTCCGCCCATGTACCAGCGTTTCAATGGTGTGCCATCGGCTGCATCATAAAGGATCTGACCCAACATGTCAGGAGCATCCTGCTGGATGGCGAAAGTTTCAAGCCCCGGACGTTCGGGATTGATGTCGCCTGTATGGAAACGGTCGCCATGAGCTATCCCGGCATTGAAGCAGACTGATCCGTCTCCCCGCATACCATACCCGCCTTCCAGCATTTCGTCTCGTCCGTCTCCGTCGACATCTGCGATACGGATTTGATGGAAAGAAGCTCCACCGGCCGGTGAGGTGAACAGTTCTTTGAATTGTCCTGCTCGTCCTTGGGTAAATTCATATCCCCAGGCAGAGACGTAATATTGGTGTCCATAAGTTTTATGACGACTCATGTATTCAAAAATAACGGCAGGATGCAGTCCGTCCGGATAGAAAATTCCAATATGGCCTTGAAGACAGAAATAGTCACCGTCCTGATAATAATCAGCTTTGTTATCACGATTGTAAAGGCCGGGATATGTCATTTCTATTGTATTCTTTTCCATACCGGTGAGTCCGTCAACAACCGTAATGTATTGTGGCGGGTTACGTTTGGACTGATTATAGTAATTGATGATGCCATCGTGGTCGGTATCAGGCTGGTCTGACAGGAACAGGTATTTTCCCCAGTCATTAGTTGTATTGTTCCAAAAACGGGTACCGTCACTTGTTTTGAGAATAACTTCTGCTTTGCCGTCGCCATCGATGTCATAGGCCGTGACCATGTCGTTATGGCCGTCGCAGATATTGACGTTCGGTCCCAGATCAATAGTCCACAGACGTTGTCCATGCCGGCTGTAGCCTTCTATCTTATCGGAACCTCCGGTCAGTGAAAGACGATCGACGACATAATCATGCTCGCCGTCACCATCAAGGTCGGCAGGCCAGACGAAACGGGTCTGATAATCTGTTGTCGGCAGAAAACCATCATAATTGATTTCCATGAAAATGGATCTGACATCGTGCGATGTACGGGTGTAAGGCTGGCTTAATTCTGATTCGTATCCATTGTAAACCAGGCTTACGGCTATTTGGCTTCCAGCAGGAACATCAGTAGCCGTGGTTGAAAAATTAGTGACTGTCAATGGGGACGCGTTCAGTTTCCGATAACTGTCGTTCTCATTTTGGCGACAGTATACGTTGTAAGAAGCCCGTTCCGGTTCCTGTACCAGTTTACGCCAGGATACCAGAATCTGGTTGCCGTTTTGTACGGCCACGACACCTCGACTGAGCTTCTGTTGAAGGCGTTGTGCTGGAATCAGTCCCGGTAGTGTCAGCCATAGGCCGACCATTAGTAAAAGATGTTTTCTCATTGTATTGAATATAAAGTAATTGTTAGAAATCAGCGTCGGTTGTCATTTTATTCGGTCGGTCATCCGGATCCAGCGGACACAGATGGTGAAGAAATTCCGCTTCGACAATACGCAGTTCATTATTGTTTTTTTCGGCATTAGGTGTTTTATAGAGATCCAGCTCTCCGTCAGAGGGGATGGTCAGTTCTGTAATCTGGCTGAACCCTTCCTGTTCTTTGACTTGTCCTTTTAAGCGTATTGTTATCTGACGTGCCAGGACGGGCTTCAGACGCAGATGGACATATCCCAGAGATTTTTCGGTCAATCCGCTCCAGACGAGTGTAGAATCTGCATAGATTTCCAGAGGATAACTTCTCATCCGCCATCCGGTCAGTTTGAGGCAGGCTTCGTGGGCGATGGACGGTTGGTTAAAGGTATAGGTGATCCATCCGTCTGCCAGTTGGCCGTTGTTATTCCATTCGGAGCGTTCGTTGTCATCGATGCTTAATGCGGCTTTATCCTGGTTTGTTCCGGCTGTGGCATGCGTAATGGTAATTGTTTCTTTTACGTTTCGGAAAGATGGGGTAGCGGGCGTTTCTCCGCGGTCAAGATTGCTTCTCAGATACAGAGCCGGATTGAACAGTGTCAGGCCGTCCCGCGATTTGACAGCTTTTGATTTCCATGATATGGTGGCGGGTTGGAGTCCTTTTGAAGTTGCCTTAAGGGTGATTTTTCCAGCTTTGCAAAGACTTCTTACCAATACCCTGTTTACACCGCATTCTACAGGCAAGGAATCGGAAAGGATGAAGTTGACAGGCAGGTCTTTCCAGCTTGAGATCTTGCTTTCCTGATAAATTCCGGGACGGGTGGCTATTCCTCCACGCCATTCGGCAGGTCCTTCGAGTTGGAATTGTATGATGGAATTGTCTGTTGGGCAGCGTCGTCCTTCCCGGTCGGTGACTTCTACTTCAATGAGCGCCATATCTGCTCCATCCGCAAAAAAGCCTTGCGGTCCGGTTTGAACTTTGAGACGGATGGCATAAGGTTTCCCTGCAGTCTGGAGAGTATCGGCAGATGTAATCCGGCCTTGGGCATTGCGTCCGACGGCGATCAGTGTGCCCGGTTCATAGGCGATGCTGTCGAAAGTATGTAGAAAGGCATATTCTCTTTTTCCTTTACCGGACAGTTTACCGTTAATGTAAATCTCGGTTTGCGGAGCAGATGAAACAACGTATATGGGTTTGCGGGTGCCTTCAGGATAGTTCCAGTGACCGATGATATGTGTGCGTTCATGTTCGACATCTACCCATCCGTCCCACATGACCTGATGGGCGTAGAAGCTTTCTTTGGGCAGACGTATGGCGTCAGTGACACCGCTGGCTCTGTAATTGGATTCTCCGCGGGAATGTGTGTTTGTATCGGAGAAAATGATTTTGGTTCCGCCGCAACTGACTCTTCGTCCTGTTCCTGGACGTTCCCGCCAGTAGTCATACCAGCGTTTGACATGTTCTACGGCGAGCATGTCTTGGTTAAGGTTATAGGCAGAAGCATCTGCATTCTTATAAAGCGGGCCTTCTCCATTGGGATGGAAGGGGTAGCTCCAGTTGTCGCGGTATTTGCGCAGACCCTCGTCACGCGAATATTCCATGGCCCACATCGGATGTTTGGCGCTTTTGTTGATATAAAGCATTTCGCCTCCGTATTCTGCCGTGTTGATGTCCAGCATTTCACGGCTTCCGACAGCCCGTCCTCCATAGGGATCGTACAAATCGCGGAGTGCTTTCATTTCGAGCAGATGTGATTCGGATATGCCCTTGTTTCCGCATTCATAGAAGATGATGCTGGGATTGTTCCGGTTGTAGATGATGGCGTCACGCATAAGCGAAACGCGCTGTTCCCAACGTCTGTCGTTGACATCACGTTCGGCATCACCAGCAGGCATGGCTTGCAGAAGGCCGACGCGGTCGCAGGATTCTATGTCTTGTTTCCATGGTGTGACGTGCATCCATCTGACCAGGTTGGCGCCACTTTCAACCATCAGTCTGTTGGAGTAGTCGCTCAGCCAGGCCGGTATGCTCATCCCTGTTGCAGGCCATTCGTTGCTGGATCGCTGTGCATATCCCTTGAGCTGGATTACACGGTCGTTGAGCCATACCTGTCCTTTTCCGAATCTGGTTTTTCGGAATCCAGTCCTGGTCGTGACCTCGTCAATGCACTGTCCGTTTGATATCAGACGTGTCCTGACGGTGTACAGGCGACCATACCCCCAGCTCCAGAAATGAAGGTTCAGAGCTTCTGCTTCCGTCCTCAGGACATGGCTTTCGCCGGCCGGGATCGTTATCGGGATGCTGCGGCTTACCGTTTGTCCGTCAGCAAAACGGACCGGTTGGTTGTCGTCATCTGATATTTCCATTTCATAATAGATCTGGCAAGGCGTCTGGCTTTCGTTTTTCACTTCGCTTTCTGCATGTATGATGGCTTTTCGGCCAGAGATATTGAAATCGGTAGCATAGATATAGGTACCTGTTGTTTTCAGGCTGCTGTAGAGTGGTAGGGTCTGGTAGACCTGTCCGGTTACGTGCAGACGGACATGTTTGGGAATACCGCCGTAGTTAGCATTGAAATTGCGGTCGTTCCATTGATAGCGCGCATATTTCCGTCCTCGTTCGCGGTAGGTCCAGCTGTTGTCTATGCGTACGGCCAGTTTGTTCTGTCCTTTTTTGATGAACGGGGTTAGATCGAAACCGAACGCCATGACCCCGTTTTCATGTAGGCCGATGTAATGTCCGTTCAGCCAGACATCGGCAGCCTGTCTGACCCCCTCAAATTCGATGAATACTTTTTTATCCCGACAGTTTTTTGGCAATCTGAATGTCTTGTAATACCACACGACGGTATCACTCAACTGTGCTATCGGGACACTGAAAGCTTCATTTTCGTTGAACGCTCTGGGCAGGGAGATCTCCGGGTCATGGGCGGTAACTGGGTCTGTCTGTTCCGTGAAGAGCTGTTCCGGTTTCAGATCGCCAATGTGCAGACGCCATCCGGGATCAAAATTATAGCAAGTGCGTACGGCTTTCCTCCCGTCAGTTTTTTGGGAAAAAGAGGACAAGGGTTGGATCAGTAGAGCCAGACAGATGGCTCCGATGATGAGGGCCGGATAATGCCGGCGGTTTCTTTCCGGCAGGGATGAAAGGCAATGGCGTGTTGTTTTCATGTTCGGTATATGTTAATGTTGTTTGTTCGGATGTAGATGGCATTCGGGGCCGTCGGATGCCGCAAAGATAAGATGCCTTTGGTATTCCTGTCCGGTAAAATCGTACAAAATCCGGTGAAAATGTACACCCCGTTCTTTTTTCGGGTGTGTCATTCGGCCTTACGGGCTGAAAACAGTAATTTTGTGGTAAAAGGAAGAAACCGTATGAGATACTTGTTATTGTTTTGTGTATGTGTCCTGGCAGTCTTCGATAGCCGGGTATACGGAAAAGTGATTTTGAAATCGTGGCAGATGACCACTTTTCATGGTTTACCCAACAACACCGTACGTTGTCTGCATCAGGACTATAGGGGACGTATCTGGCTGGGCACGCAGAACGGTCTGGGCTTGTACGACGGTAACCGTGTGACGACATTCGTGCCAGTCAGTACAGACCGTCGTGTGGTACTAAGCCGTAAGATCAGGCAGATTGAGGAGACATCGTCCCGACATTTGTGGATATTGGCGGCTGGCGGACAGGCCATGTGTTTCGACCTGTGTGGCCGTCGCTTTATTGCGGTGGCTCCCCGGGGAGACCTTTTCCTTCCGGCCGACCATCTGTCAAAAGACAGTCGAGGGCGCATCTGGCTGTGGCACTCGCGGCGTAAGGGCGCCTGGTGTGTGTCTGACACCTGTAATGGAGGTGGGAAGTTGCCGTTGCGTTATTATCCGTTTCCCGCGCCGGTCAGTCTGGTTGCTGATGCAGGTCGCGGAGACAGAGTGTGGGTGGGAACCCGAAAGGGTTTGTATGTGGTTTCAGATGTGGGTTGCCTGGTGGCGGATGCCAGTGGCGAATGGACGTCGTCGTCGGTCACCGACGGCCATGGGCTTTGTCTGTCGACACGCTGCGGCCGTATAGTGTGTGTAGGATCCGGCAGTCGTTTGGAACGCGAGGTCCATCTTCCGGTCGGTGGTTGTGTGACGGGTCTTTCGTGGTGGCGGGACAGGGTGGTTGTATTGACCGATTCCATTACTTACTTTTATGATCCCTCTTGCGGTACTTGGGGCGTTCATCCCCATTTGCAGCTGCCTGGCGGACATGTGGTGGCATCGTTGTCTGACAGTGAATGGTTGGCCGACGGTACAGGGTGGCTGACGGCGCTCTGTGACTCCTCATCCGTTGCGATGAGGCTTCGGGTAATGGACCGCCATGAGGTGTCAACGGCTGACAGCGAGCGTTACGGTGTGTTGTCCGATTCGCGGGGCTTGTTGTGGATAAGTACCTATGGTGGCGGTCTGTGTGTGTACGACCCTTCCGATGGCTCCTTGTCTCGCTACAGGGCTTCGGATCGTTGCCCTGCTGTCGGTTCGGACTATCTTTACGGTGTACTGGAGGACCGTACGGGGCACCTTTGGGCGGGGCAGCAAAACGGTGGCGTGGCGCGTATGTTTGTGATTCGTGACGGCGTGTCGCGTCTGTTGTCTGCATCCTCATGCTCTTCATCGGGCCGTATGGAGGTGAAGGCCGTCGTGGCGGGAGAGGGTACGGACATGGTTGTGTCATGCCGTGACGGCCGTGTGTATCTTTACGACGGTGCGAGTCTTTCGGTCAGAGACTGCGCGTATGCGCCCTCTCCCGTATATGCCCTGTGGCATGATGCGTTGTCCGGTCGGTTGTGGTACGCCACCCGTCATCACGGTCTGTATGTGGCCGAAGGGCGGGATCTGCCCCGTTTCGGGGAGCATGCGGTGTTGCCTTATGCCGTGTTTGCAGTGATGACAGACAGCCTGGGGGACTGTTGGGCCGGCACGTTCGGGCACGGTTTGCTTCGCGGACACCGGCAGAACGGGGGACGGTGGGAATTCACTGATCCGTTTGAGGGGCGTTGTCCGTTCCGGCAGGTCCGTGCTTTGTCGGCAGACGCAGCGGGGCGCATGTGGGCGGCTACTGAACGGGGTATACTGCTCTTTTCGCCTGCCGGACTGCGTGCAGGTACCTTCACCTGGCGTCTGTTCAATCCTTCATGTTGTGCATTGCCCGGTGAAGAAATCAATACACTGTATGTGGCGCCCGACGGTCGTGTGTGGGCTGGTCTGACAGGGCATGGCGTAGCGGTTTGCCGCTTGCGGGGTGACAGTCAGTTGGAGGTGAAGGTTTATGACGAGGGTGATGGTCTGACGGGTAACGAGGTGCAGGCGGTAGTGGAGGACGAGCGTGGTACGATATGGGTATCCACTCAGTATGGTCTGTGTTGGTTTGACGAAGAGGTGGGGCGGTTCAGGGCCTGCTATCTCTCGTCTACGTTCCAAGGTGATATTTATTCGGTGGGAGCTGCTTGCAGGGGGCCTTTGGGACGGCTGTGGCTGGGTACTCAGGACGGCGTGGCGGTGGTCAGTCCCGAACGGATGGTGCAGGATGGGCGTTTGCCGCAAAAGCCGTTGCTGATGGAAGTAAAGGTTGACGGGGCGACAATCTATCCGCAGGAGGATGACGAAGGTGGCGTGCTGCCGTTCACTGTAGGGCCGGGCGAAGCTAACCTGGATTTTGTATTCTCGAATCTTGATTATTCGCGTTTTCGCTCTTCACGTTATAGTTTTTTGCTTGAGGGGTATGACAGCGATTGGAGCGTGCCGTCTGAGGGAGGCGTGATCGGTTATCGCCGTTTGCCGCCCGGACGTTACCGGCTCAGGGTGAGGGCTTGTAACAGTGCGGGCGTGTGGGCTGCAGAGGAAACGCGACTGGACTTTACCGTGGCCCGTCCTGCCTGGCAGAGCGGTTGGGCCATGACTCTGTATGCGGTCGTGCTACTGGGGATGTTGTTATCGGCTGTAGCGGTGATGATCAGGATAGGGAAGCTCAAACGCAAAGTGGCTTTCGAGAGGGAACTTTCGGCATTCAAACTGCGTTTCTTCATCAGAATGGCGCGTGAGGTAAGACAGCCGCTGCAGAGACTGTGTGAGTTGACTTCCCGTGGATCCTGGGGTGAACAGACACGGCGTGAGGTGCATGCGGAGGGGCAGCGCATGGAGCGGATTCTGGGGCAGGTGATGACGTTCGGGCAGGAGTCGGACAGGCTTTATGCTGCAGATACAGAAGAGGCAGACAGCGGACAGGCGACTGTAGTAGAGAATGGGGCAGAAGGAACGGTGAACCGGATGACCGAAGAACAGGCGGTGGCGGAAGTATCGACAGTGAAGGATTTTACGTTGCGTCTGGAGGAGACGGTGAGACGTCATCTTTCGGATCCTGCTTTCACGGTAGATGAATTGGCGCGCCAAATGGAATATCGTCGGACTACGTGTTACCGTAAGGTTAAGGAACTGACGGGCATGACACCCAATGACTATTTGCGTACGGCCCGGCTCAAGAGGGCTGCCGAGCTATTGCTTGATGACAGGCTTAATGTGACGGAGGTAGCCTATAAGGTGGGGTTTGAAGATCCTTCCTATTTCAGCAAGTGTTTCAAGGCTTATTTCGGTATGGCGCCGTCGGGCTTTGCCAAAAACAGAAACAGACAGAAGGATTGAAACGGCACCGCCGGAAAGCTTGTTTCCTTCCGTACGGGGGGAGGGAAAGCTGCTTTTCGGCGGTTGATGATTCTGAATAAGATGATGTTGTTTTATTTGGTTCGACGGACGGAATAGACTACACGGCCGTCGCGGTCGATAAGATGGAGCGCAAGTTCTTTCTTGTCTGCGGTGATGAGTGAAAAGCCGGTCACGTCGCTGCAGAACTGTGTACCTTCGATTTTACGGACAGGGCGTGAGAGCGAGCCTGAGGTATTGACTACGTAGTCAAATGTAGCGCCCGGGCGGCGGATATGTTGGAAATTGTGGATATGGCCGCAGAGGTAGAAGCTGACATTGGCATGCTTGCGCAGAATGGGGTCAAGACGTTTCTGCAGGTCGCCACGCTCGGATTCATTCTTGTCGGTGTCGGCGTAAATAGGATGGTGTCCTACCACGATGACCCAGTCTTCGCGGGCTGCGGTGAGTACGGAGTCGATCCATGTCAGTTGGCGGGCGTCGTCCATCAGTCCTGCCTGAGGATAGTCTTCACGGTCGCGACGGTATTTGTTGATTAGCGGAGCCGTATCGATCATGACCAGGCGGATGGTGATGTCATCGCTTTCGAGCACTTTGGTATAATAAGGGGCGGGCATGTTCCAACGTCCGCTGATGTGACTGTAGTCGATGACGGCCTGGGGATTGCCCCGGTATTCGTGGTTGCCGAGGATGGCATACCAGGGAATCATGAGTTCGGGGTGATCGTAGATGAGTTCGTAGTTGGTAAGCCAAAGGGGGTCGGACGTGCTGCGTACGCCTTCGAAATGGTGGACATCACCGGCAGCTACGACGCATTCGATATCGATATTTTCGGCCATCCGACCCATCATGGCGGCTACTGGCTTCTGGTCATAATAGCCGTTGCGGCCAAGGTCGTTGGCCAGGATCAGGTTGAGTGGCTTTTCAAGGGCTTTCCATGCTGCCGTATCCTGTGCATGAGACAGACCGGTCAGGGTAAGGAGGGTAAGGCAAATCAGTATTATTTTTTTCATATCTGTTTTTTAAAAGAAGATTAATCAATAAAAGGCATATCCGCCGCGGTGGATGGCCGGATGGATATGCCGGAGAGATATCCGGTTGTCTGAGAAGATGGCCGGATACCTATATTTCTGGTCAGTTAGCTCCGTAAGCTCCGAAGCAAGCCTTTACGGCCGGAGAATAGTAGGTTGCGTCGCCTACGGTCAGACCGCTGGTCTGGAAATAGGGCTGGGCAAAAGTTTCACTGCCACTGTAAGCACCTGCAATGACATTAGTGGTGTGGAAATCCCAAGTGTTGTCATAGACTACATCACTCATCTTGGCTGTATGGATATCATAATTGACAAAAGCCGGGTCAGGCAGGTTGTCTTTGGTGGCAATGATGCTGTGTGCATCGACAGCCGGAACAAGGATACCGTTGGTGGTGGTATAAGGTTCGGTGTGGTAGTTCTTATGATCGTAGTTATAACCTTCCCAGGCATAGGCAATACCGGAACCGGCCTCCCATTCGCCCTCGTCGTTCATTTCGCCTCCCCAGATGACGTCGCTTTGCTGGCGTCCGGAGATATAGCAGTTATAGTCGATGACAGATTTGGTGTCATATCCTTCTTCTATGTTGTTCGGGTCTTTCCTGCTGGGGGTCTGTGCGCGGTATTTGCAGTTGACCATCATGTTGTTGAATACATCGGCCAGAACGTTTTTCTCGGCATAGATACAGCCACCCTTCTCGCCGTCACGACGCCATCCGGCATTGAAAATGGTATTGTTGTAGGCTTTGATCTTGCCTTGGGCACGAGTGACGTCGTCCTGTCCGTCGCTGGAAAGTTTCAGACCGTTGGTATTGGGAGCATACATGATGTTACCGGCCACGTCCACCTTGCATCCGGCCTTGACGTTGACTGATTCCGCACCGTCATAACCGTTTCCGGCAAAGATATTGTTGGCGATGATACCGTTACCGCCCATCATGTAGATACCGTCTGACCAGCCGTAACGGATGGTACTGTTGGTGATGACATAGCGGCCTGAAGGATTGTTGGTGGTGATCTGCGGATAAGCATCGTCGCCGGCTTCATAGATTCCGGCGGAAGCAGCCGGTGAACCTTCGATAACCTGACCACCGGTATATTCAATGGTGGTATGGTCAATCAGCATTTCCTCACAAGAGGGATAGGCCACGATACCTCCCCACTGGTGCTCTTCCTTGAATATATTGTCGGCCAGACGCTGATCCTCAGGAATGGACATCAGGATGGGGTTTTCTGCAGTGCCTTTGCAGTAGAGATTACCTTTTACGATAAATTCTATGGCTACATGGTTGGCGCCGACCCCTTCGGTAGAGAAAATGAGCTGTACGCCTTCTTCAATGGTCAGGCTCTTGCCTTCGGGTACGGTGATATGTCCTGTGACGTGGATACGTTTTCCACTGGTCCATATACCTTCTACATCGCCCTGGGCTTCCATGTCATATTCTCCTGTACTTTCGCCGGGATTATTATTACCGCCCGGATTGTTTCCACCCTGTTCAGTGGCATCGTCGTTATCGTCGCTGCAAGATACGGCAGTGGTGCCGAATGTGGCCAGTAAAGCTGCGGCCATCAGATAATGTTTTAGTTTCATAACAATGAAAAATGATAATTAATGGTTTATATTTTTATGTTTTCAATCAAATATCCGTCCTGTAACCTTTACAGGTTCCCGTGTGTCATATTTTTATCTTTTATCCTTTATCTGAAAGGCAAAGCCTTTCTCTTACCTGAAAATCAAAGATTTTCTTTTACCTAAAAAGACGCAAGTCTTTTTCAAAGTTTGTATCTTACGCCGATCATGAAGTTGCGTCCGCTGGTGGATTCCCGTTCCACCACATTGCCGTCCGTACGGCGTGAATCCACATTGACTGTGTGCGGACCGTTCTGGATGTAGCGCAGGATCGGTGTGTCGAGCAGGTTTGAAGCCTTGGCAAAGAGGGTCAGGCCGAATTTGAAACTTTTCTCGAGCGAAGCATCAAGCTGGAAGAACCCCTTTTCCCAGATGTCATCGTCATACCAACTGGAGATGTCGGCCAGACGTTTGCCGGTATAGCTGCCCAGAATCTGTCCTTCCCAGCCATGTTTCGGACTTTTGAAAAGCAATGAGAGATTGGCCACATGGGCTGCCTGTCCATAGAGAGGACGGGTCTGGCTGACCATTTCCACGTTGTTGCCGTTCATCTGGCGTTTGTCGGTCGTGATGGTGGAATGCGTATAAGTGTAGTTGGCCTTGATGCCGAACCAGTTGAAATATTTCAGGATGTCGACTTCCACACCTAGGTTTTGTGCCGTACCGAAATTCATCGGTTTGTATTTCAGATCCTGTCCTTCAGTGATCAGACCGTATTCGATAGGGTCCTGGATGTTCTTGTAGAACAGACCCACCATGAACTGTTCGCTCTGTCCGGGGAAATATTCGTAACGCAGGTCCAGATTGTCGGCTACGGTGTGCTGCAGGTCGGGATTGCCTTCCTCCTTGTAATCATCGCCGATGATGCTGTAAGGGGCGATTTCGAAGAAACTCGGCCGGTTGATGGCGCGGGCATATGAAAAGCGCAGATTGGCATTCTTGTGGACCTGGTATTTCAGATGGAAGCTGGGCAGGATATCCCAATAGGTCTGATGACCTTCGGGGTCCGCACTTTCTTCAGGGAAGAGCAGGGTGTAGCCCTGGTCGGTATGTTCGGCACGCAGGCCACCGTTGATTTCCCATTTGTTGAAAGTGTATTTGGCCATGGCATAGGCAGCCCCTATCTTTTCCGTAGCGTCATAGTTGAGTGCACCACCGATATTGCCGTATGAACGGCGCGGATAAAATTCAATGTCGTCGAAGTTGTCCCAATCGCTGCCCGTGTCGGAGTTGAAGGTGTAATAGTTGCAGAAACTGCTGCGGGCTTTGTCACGGTAGAGTCCACCGGCTTTGAGGTTGAGGACACCCCGGGCCATATCCAGTTTGTAGCCAATGTTCAGGCGGCCTTCGATGTCGCGGTCATCATTGTGTTCCCAACGGCGTTCCGCACAGTCTGAACTCATGATGCGGCCGCCCATGAATTCCATTTTGACGCGGTCCGGTGTTTCGTTATAGGCCTTGGAGTAGTTGGCTCCCCAGTCGAGTGACAGCTTGTGGTCTTTCAGCAATTGGTGTTCACCTTGCAGGGTGGAATTGTAAATGTATTGCCGGTTCCACTCCAGACGGACGGAACGGTTGACGTCGTCACTGCCGTCGCGTACTTCTGCTTCGCGGAAATCCATATAACCGTTGTACCAGGATATCTTGTGTTGCTTGTTGAAACGGTAATCCAGTTTGAGGTGTGTGCCCAGACGGCTCTGTTGTACGGAGTAGTCGCGATGGATGGTGCCGTTACGGACGGATTCTCCCGGTTTGTATTCGATGTCGCTTTCGCGTCCGCGGTAAGTATTGCTGTAGCTGGCAGCAAACATAAGGCCGAGTTTGCCGTCAAAGAAACGGTCGCCGTATGAAAGACCACCGGTAAGATCGGGCATCGGGCGCTTTTCGGTCATTCTCAAGGAAGACAGATTGAAATCGGCTGCTGTGACCTTGCTGCCGGTCTGTGTGGTTCCGCGCTGCTCGTCGGGAGATTGTCTGACGATCTTGTCCCAGGCAAATGATTTGAAGTCGCGGTCGAAATACATGGAGTTGTAGCCTGTAGAAAGGTTGGCCGTAAACTGGCGTTCGGCCGGGGCATCCTTCATCACAAGATTCACCGCACCGCCAATACCGTCACCCTCCATGTCGGCCGTGAGTGATTTGGTTACTTCCAGACGGTCGAGCAGTTCGCTTGGGAAGATGTCGAGGGGGACAAACCGGTTTTTGTTGTCCGGACTGGCAATCTTGACACCATTGACCAGAGTATAATTATAACGTTTGTCCATGCCGCGGAGAATGGCATATTGGCCTTCACCGCTAGAGTTACGTTCAATGGTTACACCACTCATGCGCTGGATAACATTGGCGACGGTGATATCCGGACTGAGTTCGATGGCTTTTGCACTCATGACGTTGACTACGTTCAGCGCATTTTTCTCAATCAGTCTGGCTCCGGCTTCCGAACGTCCGGGATTCAATGCCGTGACGGTTATATCATGCAGTTCAATAACTTTGCTTGTCAAGGGAATTTCAATACTTTCATCGTTCGTACTGACAGTGACTTCGAACGGCTGGTATCCTACATACGAACATAGCAATGTGCAGCTTTTGCTGACATTGATGTTGAAACTTCCGTCCAGTCCACTGACTACAGCCTGTGAAGGATCTTCCTTGACACAGACTTTGGCGCCGATGATTTCTTCACCGGTTTTTGCATCTCTGATTTTACCTTTAATAACCTTTCCGCTTACGGGCGCTGCTATCAGTCCGATTATCAGCGGAAACCATACCTTATTCATACCTATCATCAATTTTTACTGCAAAAGTACAATAGACATGTTACGGCATTGTGACAGTGGAATGAAGATTCGGTGTGATATGTTAAAACAATAGTTTTTTACAGAATCGTTTAAAAATAAAAACCAGTTTCATATAATCATTGGATTTTATGTCAAAATAAACTAAATTTGCCATATAAAATACTGGAAAAATATATAAGGAATAATAAGATTAAAATCCTGTCGTATGAGAATACTGCTTCATCTGAATTTACTTATGGCATTCATTGCTTGTATTTGTTCGTTGAGCCGTTTGTCTTCCGAACGTCAAATTTCCGAAAATGAGGAAAAAGCAGATACGTTATTGCAAAAGGCCCGTCTTTGTGAATCACAGAACAGGCCGGAACAGGCTCTTATCTGTTATTGGGATGTGCTTGATATGTTAAAGGAAACACAATGTCCCGATACGGTCGGTTTTGTGGCAACTGTCTATTGTCGGCTCGGCAACCTGCTGTCAGACTGCGGACTGCCCGAGAAAGCTGTTGAATACCACAGGAAAAGTCTCGACACGGCAGGACAGAACGGCAGCCGTTTCTTGCGGGCAGAGGCTGCATCACGTCTTGCCGATGACTACAGGCAAATGAACAGGTTGGACACTGCAGAGTACTTCGACCATATTGTCAAATGCATTAATAGAGTTACTCCCCGGCCGGTACGCGATCAAAAAGGCTGGACAATCAAAAAAGATGTTTATGAACGGGAAGCATTGTTGCAGTGGATGAACCGGACACTGGCATCACGCAAGGACAAGGCAAAAGCAGAAGAACGTAGGATAAACATCCTGCACCGAGCGGGAAGTGCTTCGGCCGGTTCATTGGCATTGGTCCTGATGTGCCTGACCTATCACAACAAGAAAAGGAAGGAACAGTTGTACCGCGACCACCGGCAACATCTCGACCGGCAGTTGCAGGACGAGCGCATGGAAACGGCCCGCTTCAAGGCCATCGCGGAAAGCGAGCAGGCAAGGGTGGCGCGGATGGAACAGGAACACGACCGCCAGGAGCATCTTCGCCAGGCGCTTGTCAACAAAGAGAAACAGTTGGACAGGCAAATGGCGGAACTGATGTCCGAAACGAACATCAAGGCTCTGGCCATACTGGAACGGATAAAAAGCCGCCCGGGTTACCAGTGCGTAAAAACGAAGCAGGAGTGGGCTGCATTGAAGGCGTTGGCGACACGCCTTTATCCGGAAGAGATGCAGGCCATTGAGAACGCGCCGCTGCTGACCGGCCGGGACAAGGAAATATCCTGCCTTACCCTGTTGGGATTCACCACTGGGCAGTTGGCCGTGTTTTACGGAATATCGCCGGGTTCGATAACCAAAGCCAAATTTCGCATCAAAGGAAAAACCGGCAGCCCGTGTGGTGCCTGAACGGAACCCAAAGGCTGGCAAGCGGCTTGTCTCCAAAGTAAAATGTCCGTATCCTGTTATGCCAAAAATGGTATTAAGTAAATAATAAACAGTGTGTTATGTGATTTTGTGATGTCCGCACCCGATCAGGACAAACAGCCGTAAGTCCTGCTAACTTTGCAGCAAACAAATCAAAACAAGGATTATGCAAAGTTACCGGACAATCAACAGACTCTGCGGTTGGGTCGTATTCATAGCCGCAGCAGTAGTTTACACGTTGACCCTCGAATCTTCTGCCAGTTTTTGGGACTGTCCCGAGTTTATCACCTCTGCCGTGCGCCTGGAAGTGGGGCATCCGCCCGGCGCGCCGTTTTTCATGCTTTTGGGCAATCTGTTTTCCCACATGGCGCCGGATGTGTCCGGCATTGCCTGGTGCATCAACTTCATGAACGGGCTCTTCAGCGCGGCTTGCGTCATGCTTTTGTTTCACACGATCACGGCTTTGCTGCGTCGGCTCGTTGTCGATGGCGCCGACATGCCTTCGCGCTGGCAGACTGCCTCTATCATGGCCGGCGGCTTGACGGGTGCCCTGGCCTATGCCTTCAGCGACACGTTCTGGTATTCGGCCGTGGAAAGCGAAGTCTATGCCTGCTCGTCCTTTTTTACCGCTCTTACGTTCTGGAGCATCCTGAAATGGGATGATTGCCATGGCTCGCCGTCGGCCGACCGCTGGCTTGTTTTCATCGCCTACCTCGTGGGACTGTCCGTTGGAGTTCATTTGCTGAATCTGCTCTGCATCCCAGCCATCGGCCTTTTCTGTTATTACCGGCTCGCGGTGCGGCCTACCCTGAAAGGGAGCCTGCTGGCATTCCTGCTTTCAACCGCTGTTGTGGCGTTTGTGTTGTGGGGCGTCGTGCCGGGTATCATGAAGATGGCCGGCTATTTCGACCTTTTCGTCGTCAACACCGTGGGGCTGCCTTATAACAGCGGGACGTTGGTATATGGCATTTCCTTGCTCACGGGAACCGTGGGTTGCATTTGCACCGCCATGCGCGGGCAGAACCGTCTGCTCATGTTTGTGGCGGTTGCCGTCACGCTCGTTTTGTGCGGTGTGACCCTTCGGACTACCATTACGTCCACGTTGCTGTCCACGCTTGTCCTCTTGTTTTTTGTCTGGTTCGCCTTGCGCCGGTATTGGCGGCTGGCGCCGCACGCCACGTGGCACACGTTGCGTATAGCCGCTTGCGCGCTGTTCGTCTTGGTTGTCGGCTACAGTTCCTATACGGTGATCCTTATCCGCGCTTCTGACAATCCGCCCATGAATCAGCAGGCATGCGACAATCCGTTTGCCCTCCAAAGTTATTTGGGACGGGAACAGTATGGCGACAAGCCGCTTTTTTACGGACAAACCTACTGCTCGCCGCACGTGCTGGTGCAGAATGGCAATACCCTCAGGTATGATTTTATGGAAGGAGCGCCCGTTTATCGTCGTCAGCAGCAAGTTACGGGCGATGACGCTCCCCGGTATGTCGAAACAGGCCGGAAGATGGATTACAGATACGAGCCGCAAACCTGCATGTGGTTTCCACGCATGCACTCGGCCGATCACGCCGCGCAATACCGGCAGTGGGTAGGCGAGCCGTCGGGACATACGGTCCGTTATTTTGATTTGCAGACAGACTCATGGCGGACAACGGTCATTCCTTCGTATAAGGACAACCTGAAATTTTTCCTGCGTTATCAGGTCAACTTCATGTACTGGCGCTATTTCCTTTGGAACTTCGTGGGACGGCAGAACGACCGGCAGGGGCACGGCGACAATCAAAACGGCAACTGGCTGACCGGTATCACCCCGCTCGACCGCTGGATAGGCCACGACCCGGACAGTGGCGCGGACAGCAAAGGGCGCAACGTTTACTATGCGCTTCCGCTCCTGCTCGGACTGTTGGGGATCGTCTGGCAAACACGACAGGGTAAAGCCGGCCAACGGCAGTTCAATGTTGTCGCCCTGCTTTTTTTCATGACCGGACTGGCCATCATCATCTATCTCAACGACACGCCCCGTCAACCGCGTGAGCGGGATTATGTCTTTGCCGGTTCCTTTTATGCCTTTTCCATCTGGATAGGAATGGGGGCGACAGCCGTCATACGCGGTTTGCGCCGCCGGATGAAACCAGCCGTGGCTTTGGCTGCCGGAAGCGTGGCCTCTTTAGCCATCCCCATACAGATGGCGGGACAGAATTGGGACGATCACGACCGGAGCGGACGGACACTTTGTCGTGACATGGGACAAAACTATCTTAATTCCACGCAAAAGGACGGCTGCCCGATACTGTTCGTCAACGGTGACAACGACACGTTCCCCGTTTGGTATAACACTGAGGTGGAACAGGTACGGCCTGACGTCAGGGCCTGCAATCTGATGTACCTGCATGGCGGCATTTACGCTGCCCAGATGCAACAGCCCGCCTACACGGCGCCTGGACTTCCTTATACAATTCCGAAAGCCTTCTATCGCGACGGGGTAAACGATTTTGTACGCGTCAATCCTGTCATCGGTACGGAGAACGGACACCCCGTCACCTTAAAATCGGAGATAGAGAACATATATCGTGTACGTCCTGCGGAAAAACCGTTCGGTGACGATCCGTTTGAGTGGAAAAACATCGTACGTTACTGGCTGACATCCGACGAGCCTTCCATGCGCTGCATTCCTACCGACGAGATCCATATTCCTGTTGACAAGGAAGCCGTCGCGCGTTCGGGCATGCTTGTTCCTGAAGGCGTGGAGATACCCGACACCATGACCATTCGGATAAACGACCGTGCTTATCTCGGACGGGCGGCTCTGCTGCTTATCGACATGATAGCTGGCGCCAACTGGGAACGTCCGCTGTATGTCGCCGTCACGGTTGGACTGGATGAATACATTGACCTGTCCGGCTTCCTGCTTCAGGAGGGGATGGCCTACAGAATTGTTCCCTATGATGTGCGTAAGGCCGGCATCCTGGTGGATACGGACAAGACCTACGATTGCGTGATACACCGTTTCCGTTACGGAGGATTGGACAATCCCGGGTTATACCTTGACGATACCAACCGCAACATGGCAGTCCTGCTTCAAAATCTCCATATCATGCTGGCCGCGGAACTCTGCAACAAACAGCAGTACGAAAAGGCAAAGGCTGTCCTTGACAGATGCCGGCAAGAAATCAGGAATGAAACGCTTTACAAAGACGGCCGTCACGCATACGGGCAGATGGAAGGACTGTACCGACTGATCGGGAAAGCACAAAACGCCTCAAACAACAAAAACGAAAAAAATCATGAAAAAGAACTATGAAAACAATCGGAAAGACATAAATACTGGTTCTTTTCCGACACGAACCAACTTAGTCATTATTGGTTTCGGCTGCCTGTTAATCATCATCGGTTTCTGTTTGATGTCAGGAAACGGAACGACCGACCATCACTTTGCCCCGGCCATTTTCAGTTTACGGCGTATTGCCATCGCACCGACAGTTGCTTTGGTTGGTTTTGTATGTGTTGGCATCGGTATCCTTTACCGTCCGTTCAGGCCTTCCATCCCTGCGGGAAACGAATCGTGAAGCGCGTCCAGCCGTCCTCGCCTGTTTCCAGCGAGAAACGGCAACCGTGGCGGTCTAATATCTCGCGCACCAGCATAAGCCCGATGCCTTGTCCGGCCGGTTTGGTGGAGAAGAAAGGCGTGAAGAGTTTCTCTTCATCGTCTTTTGTGATGCCGCTTCCGTTATCCGCTATCTCCACCACGGCGGGATTGCCGCCCGAACGGATGATGATATCACCGTCCGTGCCGATGCTTTCGGCTGCATTTTTTACGACGTTGACCATTACCTGTTCAAAAAGTATGGGGTCCAAGCGTACTTCAGGATCATTTCCGTCGTAAAGAATCTGCAAGCGGATGTTTCGCCGGCGGCAGGTATCTTCCATCAACAGTCGGCAGGCGTCTATGCGGCTGTTCAGCCGGACCGTCTGCAAGTGCGGCTCGGGAATGCGCACGATATCAGCCAGCCGGGCTATGAAGTGGTTCATGCCGTAACAACGGTCGGAACAGACTTGTATGATATGCCCCAAATCACCGGTTTCATCGTACGGACTGACGACTTCACCCAACGAGTCGAGAGTTGAGGTTACGGCTGCCACGCTGTTGTTCACCTCGTGGGCAATCATGCGGATGACTTTCTCATACGTCTTCTTCTCCGCCTTGACAATCTCGGAAGTCAGGCTTTCTATCAACAGGAACGGATGGACGTAACCGCGGTCGACAAATGAAAGATGGGAACAGCGGTAGATCATCGCATCGCTCAGGCGTATGGTTTCCACGCTGCCATGCGGCAAACCGACCAGTCTGGCAGCCAAAGGCGAAGACAGCTCGGCCAACATGCGGCCGGTGACCTCGTTTTCTGCCATATTGCCGAGAAAGCCGAGTGCAGCGGCGTTGGCACCTGTTATCCTGCGGTTGAAATCGAAAAGGATCACGCCCATGGGGGAAACCCGGATAAGCAGATCGAGAAAATGATTCTGCTCCCTTACGTGCAGCCGCTCGTTCTTGAGTTGTTCCATCAGCCGGTTGAAGAGATGCACGATGCGGTCGGCATCTTGCTGGCCTACGGGAACCAGCCGGCTGCTGAAATCCTGTTCGTTGAGCAAGTCCACGGCATTGCCGATGGTATGCAGGGGCTTGACAGTCTTGCGGTAGAAGTAGACCAGGAACAGCAGGCAGACAATGACAATGCTTTCGGTGACGTAAAACGTGTATTCCGAAGAAGGCAAAAGCAGATAGAAAAGGACTCCTGTGCTGCCTAGCAACAAGGCCCAGACGATGAACAGCCATTTTATTTTCATAAGCCGGGTAGGGTTTAGTCTGAGACAGATGAAAGATTGTCGGGGTTGATCCGGAATTTTTCCAGCCGGCGATAAAGTGAACCGCGGCTGATACCTAATGTGGCGGCTACCTGTGTGAGATTGCCGTTGTATTTGTGGAGGGCTTGTATGATGGTCTGTCGTTCTATTTCTTCAAGTGTCAGTCCCTGCAGGGCAGCCGTATGGGATATGGCTTGGGTGGAAGAAGGCGATGCATGATATTGTGCCTGGAAGTCTTCTGCAGTCAGTTCCGTTTTGCCGCAGACCAGCACGGTGCGCTCCACAAGGTTCTTGAGTTCACGGATATTGCCGGGATAAGGCAGAGACATCAGGAAGTGGATGGCATCCGTTTTGAGGGTTACCGGTTCGAATCCGTACTGTTTGCACTGTCTGTGGATGAAATGTTCGGCCAGTAGCGGAATGTCTTCTTTGCGTTCGCGAAGGGCCGGCAGCCGTACCGTGATCAGATTGATGCGGTAGAACAGGTCCTCTCGGAACGTATGGTCGCTGATCATCTGTTTCAGGTCGGCGTTGGTTGCGCTGATTACGCGCACATCAGCTTTGCGCTGACGACTGTCGCCGAGCACTTCGTAAGTCTGGTCCTGCAGTACGCGCAGAAGTTTGACCTGGCAGGCCGGGTCGAGATCGCCTATTTCATCCAGGAAGATGGTGCCTTTCTCAGCCAGTTCAAAACGTCCCGTGCGGTCGTTTACGGCATCTGTGAACGCTCCTTTCCTGTGGCCGAACATCTCGCTTTCGAACAGACTTTGAGAAATGCCCCCCAAGTTGACTTTGACAAATGCCTGGCCGGCCCGTCGGCTGTTGCGGTGGATGGTTTCGGCTATCAGTTCCTTGCCTGTGCCGTTCTCGCCCGTGATCAGGACGGGAGCGTTCGTGGCAGCTACGCGCCGGATGACTTCCAGCACTTCTTTCAATGCTTTGCTCCGGCCTATGATCAGACTGCGGTCGAACGTGTCGCTTTTATAGCCTGTGTGGTTTTCATCTGCCATTCCGCCGTTAAGGTCAAGGGCGATATGGATGCGCTGCATCAGGGTCAGGTTGTTCCAGGGCTTGGTAATAAAGTCGAAGGCACCGGCCTGCATGCCTTTTACGGCCAGTTCGATGCTGCCCCAGGCCGTCATCAAGATGACGGGTACATGGGGTAGGGCCGCCTTCATCCGTTCCAGCAGGCGGAGTCCGTCCGTGCCGTCCGTGGCGATGCCGAAATTCATATCCATCAGGATCAGTCGGGGTGTGGTTTCGCGGATCACTCCCATGGCTTCGGAGGGGCCTGCCGCGGTGGCGACATCCAGCCCGCTCCGTTTCAGCAGAAAGGTGAGCGATGAGCGAATGGCTTGGTCATCATCAATAATCAGTATCATAATGAAGCAAAGTTAATGCATTTTATCGGACTATCTCGTCAAAATCGGCATCAATGTGCGTGTTGGAGGCAAAATCCCACAGGGTGATGCTGCGTATCTGGTAATAATAATACCAGAAGTAGAACAGTTCGTTGATCCGTTTGCGCCGGGCGTCGTCCTTGCTGCCCTGTGCGTCGTTCAGGTCGAGCGTGCTGATTTTGCCGATCAGGAAAGTCTCCATGTTGGTGCGGTAACGTTTTTGCGCGATGGTGTCGGCTTCTATGGCGATGTGCAGCTGGTTGACCTGGTTGTTGAACTGTTCGGTCAGCACGAAAAGATCCTGATAGAAGTCCGTTGTTTCCTTGCGCAACTGTTGGCGTACGATTTCGCGGTTGCTTTCCGCCACCTTGACTTGTCCGCGCCGTTTTCCCCAGTCGAGCAACGGGATCTTCATTCCGATTTCCACCACCTGGTTGTCTTTCAGATTCCGGTAAGTCTGGTCGAAAACCTGGTCCGAGCCGGTAAAGCCCACCTGGGCATAGAGTGACACTTGCCGTCGGTTGCCCTTGGCCTGTGCCACCTGGTAATCGGCCTCCAGCTGGCGGCGTCGGATATTGCGGGCAAAGGCATTGTGAGCCTGTGCCTTTTCGAGCACCTCCTCATACCGGAGCTGCAACGGCGGTACGCTGTCCGGCAGTACGGGGATAAGCTTTTCCGTCCCTTCCAGCGCCAGATAGGAACGCAGGGAGAACATCTGCGATTTCAGGTTGCTTTCGTTGGAAGTCAGCGTGGAACGTGCGTTCAGTACGTTGAGGCGTAGCTGCAACAGGTCGTTTTCGCTGATCCGTCCCATCCGCCGTTTGCTTTCGGCCACTTCACACAGTTTCTCGGCATTCTGCAGGTTCTGGCGGGCAATGTTCACATTCTCGTGTGCCAGTATCAGATTAAAGAATTTCTGTATGACGGTCATGGTCACCGTTTCGGTAGCGGTCAGGAAGTTGGCTTTGGCTTCCTCGTAGCGCAGGGGTTCGATGCGCCGGTTCCATTTCACGCTGTTCACGCCGAAGATGGGCTGGTTGAGCGTAAGCACTACGGGAACGGCCATGAACTGGCGTCCTGACTTGCCTGTGCCAAGCTGTGTCAGGAAATCAAGCGATGTGCTCAGCGAGAGCGTACCTCCCGTGAACCAGATCCGTTGGTCGACCGATAGTGAGCTGTTGATGTTCATGTAGTCATTGCGTACATACGTATGCGAGCCGTCGCTCTGCTGGTAGGTACTGTAGTTCTTCCGGTAGCCCGGGAGGGTGGCCGAAAGGTTGATTTCAGGCAACAGGTCGGCGCGGAACGAGCGGTAACTCCAGTAAGCCGATTTGAGTTGTCCCAATGCTGAAGTAGCGTCCACGCTCTGCTTGCGGGCCAGGATGATGGCCTCGTGCAGTGTGAGGTAGCGTGCCGCCTGTTCCCGGGCGGCCAGCGGCCGGACTGCAAGCAGTAGCATGTACACAAGCAGTAGGGCGCGGACGCATTCTGTAGAAACAGAGAAATGAGTAAGTTTTGTCATACGATAATCCATCTTGTCATACCATAAAGGTTTACGGTCACATGTGCGGCGCCTGCATTATTCCTCGTGCAACGCCTCCGTCGGTGCCATACGGCTGATGCCCCAGGCCGGTATGCTGATGCCGATGCTCACCACAAAAGCGGTCAACAACCAGACTATGGCCATGATGACGGCAAAGTGGACCTTGAAGCTTTCGTACCAGTAATACACCAAGTCGCCCTGGTTGAACCTTTCGGGTATGTAAAACCCTTCGTGGAGCGCATATTGCATATAAATCAGGCTTCCGGCCAGTACGGCCACAGTGGTTAAGATAAGCCCCTCGGTCAGAAACAGACGGATTACTTTGCCCGATGTGGCTCCGAAGCTCTTCATGATGCCGATCTCCTCGCACCGGCTCCGGGTCTGCATCCAGAATGCGCCCGACACGCCGAAGAACAGGCAGAAGAGGAAAAAGGACATCAGGATCATGTTGATACGGTAATCATAATCACTCCAGATTTTGGTACGTTTGATATAATCATTATAAGAAATCACGTCGACAACAAAAAAGTTTCCGGTTTTAAGTGTCTTTTGTGCCCAAGGACGAAAATCCGACAAAAAATCATCTTCATCAATGCCGTTGCGAAGACGGAACACAATGGCTGAATTTTCAGCAAGCACCGGTTGGAACATGACATGTTGGGGAGCGTGATCCGGACGTATCTTAACGGGCTGCACCGTCGCAATGATTTTCTTCTTTGTACTCCAAGGTCGTGTGTATGTCCGGCCTAACACCGGCCCGTCGTCAAGGGCGCCTTCGGTCATAATCCTTTCATTGTCCCGGAAGCCCATTGAATCTATTTCTGCTATCGACGGTCCTCCGGCAGATTTAAAACCGTAAGTTTTGAAATAATCGCTCTGAGGCACATATTGTACGTCAAATGCAGAAGTCATGGTAGAATCCTTAAAGTTGTAACCGCTTATCCACCAGACGGTTCCTCCGGGGCCGCTCCCTCCACTCTGAAAAGTGGCCGACTCTACGCCTGGATAACGGCGTACCTGTTCCAGCAGCCGCCACATGTTGGAACGCTGGCTTTCTATTTGGTCTGCTTCTTCATTATAAAGAGAGGATGATGACGGGTAAGCGGAGAATGAAATACGATACAGACCGTCTTTTTCATATCCGTCAGGCAGTCTGTCTATATAGGTCTGTACCGCCAACGGGTCGGCAAAATGCCACAGGATGATGCTGACGGCCACCAGTTCAGCCAGCAGCCATCCATTACGCTTTTTTCTGGTCCACAGGTTCTTAAAAATCAAACGTATCATAATCTTTTTATTTTTTCTGGTTCAACGAATAGACTATTTCAGCGCGTAGCGCATGCCATGCCGGAATCAGGGCTGAGGTTATATTCAGTACTGCGCAGACCATGAAGGCCGACAGGAAAATCCATGGAGAGAAAAACATCTCGGCTCTTAATAGGACATCGTCCGTATTTTCCGTGAAGGTATAAAAGCCCGGCAAGAAAAAGTCGAATATCCAATGACGTCCCAAAACCAGTATGCTCCACGAAATCAGCAGGCCGATGCAGCCTCCCATAAGGGTCAGTACCAGATTCTCGTTCAGTACCTGTTTAAGCAGGTACCGGCGGGTAGCTCCGAAAGCCTTGCAGATACCCATTTCCGGAAGACGGTCTTCCATGCGTCCGGCTATCATGCCGCTCAGGTTGAGTGCCGGTACGATAAGAAAAACAATCAGCAATCCTCCCCAAAGCTTGAGCGCTTTGGCCACCATATCATCATCTTTCCATTCACCGACTTTTCTTACTGCGGTGATATTAGACTTCCAGCTGATGAGTGGAATCTCCACAATAAGATTTTCGTCTTTGTTCTCAATTCTGCCCCGACGTATCTTTTCTTCTATCTCTTTCTGTATCAGTCGTCCTTTATCCCTAGGCGCGCGGATACAGATTTTGTATGGACCGACAACCTCAAAACGATTGGGGGCAATCCCTCCATTCATACAAGTGTATGGAACGTAGACTTGCGCATGAGTCCTTGGTGTCAGACTACTGGCATCCCGCACCACGCCTGTCACCACATAGTCGGTAAAATTCATTTTCATGGTCTTTCCTATGGCTTCTGCTTCGCTGCCAAACAGCTGTCCGGCCAGTGCGGCGGATATCACGGCGCAATATCTGCCGCTGTGGAAATCGGATTCTGTAAAAGGCTTTCCGGCCAGGAACTTAAAGTCAAACACCTTAAAGAAATCCGTGTCTGTGCTCAGACACTTGGCATTGGTCATGCTTTGCCCGTCGGGCAGCTGCACAAAAAAATTGCCGTTGGCGATGGCCGTCACAGGGCCGTATTTCCGGAGTGGGTAGAACCATTTCTCTACAAGATATTGGGATATATTATTTACTGCCCCCAAAAATGAGCCCCGTTCCGAAACCCAGAGTTCGTCCCTGTGGTTTTCGGGATAGATCGAGCCTACGCGGATATACTGGAACGTGATGACGATCATCGTCAGCGCCACGGGTATGGCCGTGCCGATGATGTAGAGCGAGCCGAACAGTTTGTTCTGTTTCAGGAAAGCCCAGGTCTGTCTGATATATCGTTTGATCATTTTCTTTGATGTTTAATAAAGGTTAAAATCTGATGTTGTAAAAGTCTTGTCCGGCTCAGTCCACCTGACGGCCGTCGAAGAAGTGGATGGTGTGCGAAGAGAGCCGCGCCTGTTCTTCGTTGTGCGTCACCATGACGATGGTGCGGCCGTCTTCCTTGTTCAATCGGCAGAGGATGTCCATCACCTCCGCACCCATCTTGGAGTCGAGGTTACCGGTAGGCTCGTCGGCCAGGATGATTTCCGGGTTGCCGATGATGGCACGGGCGATGGCCACGCGCTGGCATTGTCCACCCGACAGCTGCGAAGGCATGTGGCGCATGCGGTGCGTCAGTCCCACGCGTTCGAGTACCTCTTTGGCGCGGCGGGTACGTTCGCTGCCCGACATCTTACGGAAGATAAGCGGCAGTTCCACGTTGTCGAGCACGTTGAGCGTGTTGATGAGGTGGAACGACTGGAAGACGAATCCCAGCATACGGTTACGGAAGGCCGCCTGTTCGCGGTCCTTCATCTGCGGGGTGATGAGCGTGCCGCCCAGTTCCAGTGAGCCGCTGGTGGGATTGTCCAGCAGGCCGATGATGTTCAGAAGGGTGGATTTGCCGCAGCCGGACGGTCCCATGACGCTCAGGAATTCCCCTTTCTCTACTGTGAGGTTGACGTTCTCCAAGGCTTGTGTTTCAATTTCGTTTGTGCGGTATATCTTGTTGATACCGGTCAGTTGAATCATGTTGCTCATATTCTTGATGTTTTAAAAATTGTTTGATATTTCATTTTTAACATGCCGGTTCCGGTTATTCGTCGCGCAGCGCGTCTGTCGGCGTGATACGGCTGATGTGGCTTGCCGGGATATAGATGCCGATGCAGACTACGATGACGACAATGGCCCAGGTGATGAACGACACGATGGCAAAATGCGTCGCGAAATCCTCAAACCAGTAACGGCCGGAAAGCAGCTCACGCAGGTTGGCATCAGATATGTACAGTCCTTCTTTCAGGGCATATTGCAGATAGATGAAGCAGCCGGCCATGACGGCTATGGTGGCCAGTATGATCCCTTCGGTGATGAGGATGCGGACGATGCGGGCGGATGTGGCCCCGAAGCTTTTCATGATGCCGATTTCCTCGCGGCGGCTGTCGGTCTGCATCCAGAACGTGCCCGATACGCCGAGGAACAGGCAGAACAGGAAGAAAGCGCCCAGCACGAGACGTATCTGTGCAAAGGGTTCCAACCAGGTATAGCTGTCGTCAATAAACGCCGTATAAGGTTGTACGTTCCTGACATACAGGTTGCCGGCCTTGAGTTGTTTCTTGGCCCAATCGGTGAAGGCCGGCAGAAAATCCTGTTCGTCCGTGTGGTTATCCAGGCGGAATACGATGGCCTGTGCTTTCAGGTCCTGTTTGGGCAAAAACCAGACGGCCACAGCCGGTACGCCCGGGCAGATCCTGACCATGCCGGTCGTAGCCGCCACCTTTATGCCGGACAGTGTGTCGGTCAGTCCAGTGCCGGAACGTCCCGGGAAGGTCTCCGCGCTCAGCACCGAACTGCCGTCCTCAAACGTCATCCGGTCTATATCCTCATTGCTCGGCCTGCCGTTTTCGGCAAAGCGGAAGGTGGTGAAGAAATCGCTTCGGGGCATGAAGTCGATGCCATAGACGGAAGTACTCAAAGTGTCGCAATGGACATTGTAGACGGTTGTGACCGGACAGAAGGGGCCTGTTTCTCCCTGAAAGGTGGCTGAAGCCACACCCGGATAGTCGCGTACCATCCGCAACAGCCGCCACTGGTCGTCGCGCCATTGTCCTTCTTCCTCCTGTACGAAGTGAGGGGAAATTTCAGGATGGCTTTTCAGTTCGATGCGGTAAAGGCGGTGTTCGTCAAAGCCTTTGTCCTGCCATTCTATTGCGCTTTGTATGATGATGGGATCAGCCAGCGCCCAGGTGGCCAGGGCCACGATGGTCAGTTCGGCCACCAGCCAGCCGTAGCGGGCTTTGCGTGCCGATAACATCTTGAAAATCATTCGCCACATGGTTTTATTTTTTTTGATTGAGAGATTCGACAATAGGTTTACGCAACGCTTTCCAGGCCGGAATGAGGGCGGAAGCCAGGTTCAGCACCACGCAGAAAAGAAAGGCGCATGCAAAGACCCGGGGAGAGAACAGCATGGAGGGCGTGAACAAGATATCGACGCCGTCCACCTGAAGGAACTTAAAGGGGTCGAGCATTCTGAACACCCACTTGCTGCCCAATGCCAATATGCCCCATGACAGCACCAGACCAAGCGCGCCTCCGGCCAGTGTCAGCAGCAGGTTTTCGCGGATGACTTGCCGCAGCAGGTAGTTCCGTCCGGCCCCGAAGGCCTTGCAGATGCCCATTTCCGCCTGGCGGCCCTCCATGCGGTTGGCAATCATGCCGCTCAGGTTCAAGGCCGGGACAAGCAGGAACAGCGCAATGAGGCCGCCGGCCAACAGCATGAACGGCCTTAGTGCCGTGGCCTTTTTGCCCGGAATAAGGTTGCTTTTCCATACCGGCAGGGGACCCATCAGATCCAGACTGTCCTCTTCAGCGGCATGCGACAGGTTGTATCTGTGTACCAGATTGCCGATATCGGCCAGCATGCGGCGGGCCTGTTCCTTGCCTGTCGTGCGGAAGCAGGCTGTAAAAGCCCCTGTCGGACGTTCGGTTTCACGGATCATTTGTTCATAATCGGGCAGGCAGCTGTAAGGCTGGTATACCTGTCCGAACGACAGCGGGGTGAGCGTGCTTGCGTCGCGCACTACGCCTGTCACGGTGTATTCGCGGTAATCCATCGTGAAATGCCGTCCTGCGGCCTGTTCCGTGCCGAACAGCCGTCGCGCGGTGGATGCGGCCAGTACGGCGCAGCAACGGCGGTTGTTCAGGTCGGCCTCCGTGAACGGGCCGCCGTCGACAAACCGGAAGTCGAATACCCTGAAGAAAGCCGGGTCCGTCGACTTGCATCTGACGGCCAGTTCGGATACGCCATCGGGCAGCCGGATATAAGAAGGCGACCAGTTGCGGTAATAGATGGCCGTGACGGCTTCGGCGGATTGGAGTGGATAGAACCAGTCGCGGATGAGCGGAAGGGAACAGGTGCCACTACTCATGCTGCCTGTATCGTGATACCAGGTTACCGTCTTCAGCTCGTAAAGGTTGTCGCGGTGCAGTTCCGGATAAACCGGCGAGATACGGATGTGGTAATACATGACCACTATCATGGTCAGTGCCACGGGCAAGGCCGTTCCGGCGATATAGAGCGCGCTGAACGTCCTGTTCTGCCGCAGCAGCTCCCAGGTCTGTTTGAAATCACGTCTGATCATTATCATATTTGTTTTTCTGTTTCGTATTCTGTTGTTCTTGCTGTCTTCTGCCGCCGGTTACCCGAGGGCGGTACGCCCCGTTGTCCGTGCTGCCGGCGTTTCCCCTCCCGGTTTGTTTCCCCTTTCCGGTTCATTTGATTTTCAGCATGGGATTTTTCCCGTAGGCGCTCATGTCGCTGATGACGGCCTGCTCACCCGGGCGCAGCCCTTCGACTACTTCCACATGGTCGAAGTCGCATTCGCCGAGACGGACTTTCCGTTTCACCAGGCGGTTTTCCTCCTCTTCGACGAAGAGCTCATATTCCCCCGGCCCCGTATAGAACGATGCGTTGCGTATGCGCACGGCATTCTCCCTGACGGTCTGCACCACATAGATGTCAGCCTTCTGCCCCGATCGCAGCAGACTGTTGTGCTCCTCGTCCGTCTGCACGATGAAGCGGTTTACGCCGTCCTTGCTCAAGGGCTCCACCTGTATGATGGTGCCGTCGAGCACCTGCCTGTTCACCTTCACCAGCGCCTTTCCCCCCGTCCTGACGCGTCCGGCATACTGGTCGGCTATTTCACATTCTATCTTGAAATGGTCCAGGTCCGCCACGACGGCGATCTGTTCCCCCTGCGCCACGCGCGCTCCCACCTGCGTGTTGATATACGTCAGCACGGCCTTGTGCGGCGACTTCAGGCGCGCGTCCTCCAGTGTGCGCCGTGTTTCCTCCATGCCCTTGCGGAAGATTTCCAGTTCCAGCTGTTTCACCTTCATGTCGGCCGCCTTGACCTGCTGTTCGGTGGCATACCGCTGTTTGAGCTGTTCCAGTTCCAGCCGGGCGGTGGTATAGGCCATTTCAGCCTGCCGCACCTGATCGGCCGTGCCGGCCCCCAGACTGTCGAGATGCCGTTCGTTGTGGTAATCCGCCAGCAGCCGTCCGAGCTTCATTTCCGATATCCTGATCTGCAAGGCCATGTCGCTGAGCGCTGTCCTGGTGTTGACTATCATCTGCTCCATCTGGTACTGTTTCATTTTTTCCTCGTTCAGCAGGTTACGGTAATCGTTTTCGATGCTCTGCAGATCCAGTTTCAGCAGGGGCGTGCCCACGTCCACGCTGTCGCCGCTGCGGCGGTACACCTCCACTATGCGTGTGTTGATGGGCGAGTTGATCACCTCCTCAAAGGCCGGCACCACTTTGCCGTATGCGCTTATGCTGGCCTCGATGGTACCGCTGTCCACGCGGCAAAAGTCCAGTGACGACCGTTTCACCCCGCTTTGCAGGCTGTTCAGTGCCCAGATCACCCCTCCCGTGATGACGGCAGCGGCCAGCCCCCATTTGGCTATGTTAAGGATCCGTCTCCGGCGGATTTCTTCTTTAGGAATATTTCTGTCCATTTATGTATCATAATCAGTTATACAAAAGATAAGGTGCAATATCCGTGCCAAAAAATAAAATACTTGATTATGAATGTTTTACGATTTTTCGTACTGTCCGAAAATGGACAACTGTCCGTTTTCGGACTCTCTCTTCCGGTTTTTTTATCCCCAATCCCCCTCCTTTTACCCTTTTTCCTTTACCTGAAAATCTCCGGCTTTTCTTTTCCCCCTTACCTTTTACCTGAATAAGGCTCCCCAGCCTTATTTATTTTCCCTGAAAAGCGCCAGCTTTTCTTTTACCTTTTACCTCAAAAAAAAGCCCCTCCGCCCGTCACAGGCAAAGGGACCATTTTGAGAAAAATAGAAAATAGGTGTGTGTGATTAGCAATACATGTTCACGATAGCCTCATAGAGCTCCTGCTTGCCGCTGGTCTGTTTAGGCTCACCGTTCTGCTTAGCATAAGCCACGATATCCTCCAGTGACAGTTTGCCCTCTTCGAATTCTTTGCCCTTACCGGCATCGAAGCTGGCGTAGCGGTCGGCTACCATTTGCTTGATCGGAGATTTTTCCAGAAGCTCGGCGGCGTTCTCCAAGGCACGGGCCATAGCATCCATACCGGCGATATGAGCCAGGAAGATATCCTCCAGATCAGTAGAGTTACGGCGAGTCTTGGCGTCGAAGTTAGTACCGCCGTTGCCGAGTCCGCCGTTGCGGATGATCTGCATCATGGCCTGTATCAGTTCAAAATTGTCGATAGGGAACTGGTCTGTATCCCAGCCGTTCTGGTAGTCACCGCGGTTGGCGTCGATAGAACCCAACATGCCGGCATCAACGGCACAAGCCAGTTCGTGTTCGAATGTATGTCCGGCCAGAGTGGCGTGGTTCACCTCGATGTTCACCTTGAAGTCCTTGTCCAGTCCGTGAGCTTTCAGGAATCCGATCACCGTTTCCGTATCCACGTCATACTGGTGCTTTGACGGTTCCATTGGTTTCGGTTCGATCAGGAATGTGCCTGTGAAACCATTGGCCCGGGCATAGTCGCGAGCTGCTTTCAGCATCTGTGCCAGATGTTCCTTTTCGCGTTTCATATCTGTGTTGAGCAGGCTCATGTAACCTTCGCGTCCGCCCCAGAATACATAGTTGGTACCGCCCAAAGCGATAGTGGCGTCGATGGCGTTCTTGATCTGTACGGCAGCCCGTGCCACTACGTCAAAATCAGGATTGGTGGCAGCACCGTTCATGTAACGCTTGTGACCGAACACGTTGGCTGTACCCCAAAGGTTCTTGATGCCTGTAGCTGCCATTTTCTCTTTCAGGTAAGCCACGATTTCCTTCATGTTGGCTTCATATTCCTCGATAGAGTTGCCTTCTGATACCAGGTCCACATCGTGGAAGCAGAAATATTCGATACCCAGCTTCTCCATGATTTCGAAACCGGCGTCAGCCTTCTGTTTCGCAATGGTCAGTGCGTCAGGACCTTCGTTCCAAGGGAAAGTCTTTGTGCCGCCGCCAAACTGGTCGCTGCCTTCTGCGCAGAGTGTGTGCCACCATGCCATGGCAAATTTCAGCCAGTCTTTCATCTTCTTGCCCATGATCACCTTTTCGGCATCATAGTAACGGTAAGCCATCGGGTTTTTGCTCTCTTTTCCTTCAAATTTGATTTTTCCTATACCAGGAAAATACTCTTTTTGTGCCATAGTACTTTTTGTTTTTTAAGTTAGTTTGTTCTGTTTATAGATAGATCACGATCTGTTTTCGCGCCTGTGTCAGCGGTTAGTCTGTTTTTGCAGTGCCTTCAGCCAGTTGGCATACGCCTCTTCATATTGCGGGCGGAGTGCTTCGTCCGGTTCGATGGTCTGCAGTTTCTCCAGCGAGGCAAAGGCCTCTTGGGTATTTTTGTATATTCCGGCTCCGATTCCGGCTCCCTTGGCTGCACCAACCGATCCGTCCGTTTCGTAAAGGTCGATGGTTGCCCCCGTGATGCCGGCCAGCGTGTTGCGGAACAGCGGGCTGAGGAACATGTTGGCCCGTCCGGCATGTATGCGGTCGATGTTCATGCCCATTCCCGCCATGACCTCCATGCCGTACTTGAAGGCAAACACAATGCCTTCCTGTGCCGCCCTGAGGAGATGTTCGCGGCGGTGGATATTGAAGTTGAGCCCCTCGATGACGCATCCCGTCTCGCGATTTTCGAGTACCCGTTCCGCTCCGTTACCGAAGGGGATGATGCTGAGTCCTTCAGATCCTACAGGCACCTGTTCAGCCATGCGGTTCATGTCTTCGTAGCTGCATCCTTCGCCGGTGATATGGCGGTGCATCCACGAGTTGAGAATACCCGTGCCGTTGATGCAGAGCAATACGCCCAGTCTTGGTTCGCCATTCATCAGATGGTTGACATGGGCAAAGGTGTTGACTCTTGATTGCGGATCGTAGCTTACTGTGCCGTTCACACCGTACACCACTCCCGACGTGCCTGCCGTAGAGGCAATCTCGCCCGGATTGAATACATTGAGCGAGAGGGCGTTGTTCGGTTGGTCGCCCGCGCGGTAAGTTACAGGTATGCCCGCTTTGATGCCCAGTTCGTCGGCTACGGCAGCCGTGACGCGTCCCTGTTCGCTGAAAGTCGGTTTTATTTCGGGTATCAGATTCTCGTCGAATCCAAAATAATTCATCAGTTCCTTGCTCACGCAGTTCTGCTTGAAGTCCCAGAATATGCCTTCGGAGAGTCCGCCTACGGTAGTGGCGGCCTGCCCTGTAAGCCGCATGGCAATGTAGTCGCCGGGGAGGAGAATCTTGTCTATGCGTGCGAACAGCTCCGGTTCGTTCTCCTTCACCCACGCCAGTTTGGCGGCCGTGAAGTTACCGGGTGAATTAAGCAGATGGCTGAGGCAGAATTCGCTGCCCAGATCCTGCATGGCTTTCTGTCCGTAAGGTACGGCGCGTGAGTCGCACCAGATGATGGCGGGGCGGAGTGCCTTGCCTTCACGGTCGGTGCAGACCAGACCGTGCATCTGGTAACTGATGCCGATGGCGGAAAGGCCTTCTTTCAGCGTGCTGACAGGGCATCCAGCCTTTTCAGCGGCATCCTTCATGGCCTGTGCAGTGGCTTCTTTGAGATAACCCCACCAGGCTTCCGGGTCCTGTTCTGCCCAACCGGCCTTAAGGCTCAGAATGGGTGCTTCTTTCTTGGGGAAGAAAGCATTGCTTAGCGTTTTTCCACTCTCTGCATCTACGATGCAGGCTTTAACGGAAGAACTGCCTATGTCATATCCTATCAAGTACATAATTGTAGTATGAGTGTTTTTGATTAATAGTATTATTGTCTGATGCAAATATAAGTGTTGTTTGAAAAAATGGTTCTTTAATTTGCAGATAAAATAAGGCTTGTAGGGCCGGAATGCTGTTTTTCTGATTTAAATCAGAAATATCGGATTTCAAGTGCCGATATGTGTTGAAAAATGTGTATCTTCGTTATACATTAAATTTAATGTAAGACATGGAACAGACACCTAAAATGATAGCAGATCATATTCCGTCGCTGGCAACCTTGACAGATGAGGAGAAAAAAGCCTTGTCGGCGATAATCATAGAGCGTAAGGTCCGGAAAAATGAAATGATCGTACGTGACGGGCAGATTTGCCACTATATGGTGTATGTGGGCAAAGGTCTGTTGCGCCAATACTATTATAAAGGAGGACGTGAGATCACCGAGCACTTTACCTGTGAGGGCAACATTGCCTATTGCATTGAGAGTATATTCAAGAACAAACCTTCACATCTGATGATGCAGGCCCTGGAACCGAGTGAACTTTACCTGATACCTTATGCCGGTCTGGTCGACTTGTCCTTGCAATATAAAGGAATAGCGGAATGGTTGCGTCATTTTCTGGAGAATAATCTGATCCTGCATCAGGTCAAGGCAGACTCCTGGCGGTTCGAATCAGCACGTGAACGCTATGAACGTTTCCTGCGAGAATTTCCTACGGTGGCTAATCGGGCTTCAGTGAATGATATGGCTTCCTATCTGCTGATGACACCAGAGTCGCTGAGCCGTGTGCGAACGGCTGTATCCAATACGGTATCCAGAAAATCTTCTCCGACGGATAAATAGGGAAACAATAGGGTCGGTTGGAATAATCATGACAGAATAAAAGTGCTGCTTTTGGTCTTTAATGTGATTGTATGAATGTAAATGTCAGAAAGACGCATATCCTGATATTTTTCTGAAATATCCTTCACTCCTTCACCTTCCTTTATTTATGCTGCTTTTAGGGTGAATGGCCTCCTTCACCACTCCTTCACGACTCCTTCATTTCTTACTTTGGAGTCTTTTCTGATGTTTGGATACGAAAAAGAACGAGAGGGAAATATTCTTACATTTTCAAAAAAGTAAAGCTTACTTTTTTTAAAGTAAGCCTTACTTTTTCCAAGGAAAGCCGAGAATAAACCTCAGTTTTTGTAGTTTTTATTTACAAAATGCAAAGTGAAGACGGTTATGGCCTGACATGGCAGGTGAACCATAAATATTCATCTGTAATATTTTGATTATCAAGCATATATAATGCATGATGAAGAGGTGAACAGTTTTTTGTGAATTCCTTTATGGGGAGAGACTCTTATCTGCCGGTTATTGGTTCCGGTAAGGGGGGATCTGAAATACTTTTTTCCCTGGGAAAAAACCATCCTTATGAAAAACATAGGGACCCAAAATGGACTGACAAAACAGATCCGTATTAAACGATAATCTGTTATTCCGCTGTTTATCAGTAATATATGGCTATATTGTCATTATGTTTCCAAATAAGGTTGTGAAAGGGCTTTTATGTTATGGTTTTTAAAATACAGAGATATTTTTAATTTCAAAAATTGAATAAATCGATGATTTTTGTTAATTTTGCTAGGCCAAATGAGGCCTTCTGACCTTAAATCATATAGAGATCTGTGTATCCTGAAAAACATGCAATAGAAGGACAATATGATGGATTCTATCACGATAAGCTTGAAACCTACATTATTATATTATAAATTCTAATTTAACCAAAAATTAAACCTAAAGATGAAGAGAAAATTAGTTTATGGCATGCTGTTGGCATTATGTCCGGGCATGATGATGGCTTATGACACGCCGACAATGGGCTGGAGTTCATGGAACACTTACGGCTTTAAGATCAATGAGGACGTGATCAAGTCGCAGACGGATGCGATGGTAGAGAAAGGATTGAAAGATGCCGGCTACCAGTATATCAATATTGATGACGGATTCTTTGGCGGACGTGATGAAAACGGCAAGCTTCTGATTCATCCTACCAGATTTCCCAATGGCTTGCGGCCACTGGTAGATTATATCCATTCAAAAGGACTCAAGGCCGGAATCTATTCAGATGCCGGAAAGAATACCTGCGCCTCTTACTGGGGTGGAGATACATGGGGTATAGGTGTGGGCCTTTATGGACATGACCAGCAGGATATGGATCTTTTCTTCAAAGAACTGAATTTCGACTTTATCAAGGTAGATTTCTGTGGTGGTGATCCGAATCATAATGTGGATAAGCTCGATCTTCCTGAAGAAGAACGTTACAGAGCCATTCAGGAAGCTATTTTAAATACCGGACGTACCGATGTGCGTCTGAATGTCTGCAGATGGGCTTTTCCCGGAACATGGGTGCATGATGTCGCTACTTCCTGGCGTGTATCGGAAGATATTTATTTGGGTTGGAATTCTGTAAAAGGTATTATCGCCCAAAGCCTTTATCTTTCTGCCTTTGCTACGGAAGGTCATTACAATGACATGGACATGCTTGAAGTAGGACGCGGACTGACAGAAGAAGAAGACAAAACCCACTTCGGAATGTGGTGTATCATGAGTTCGCCGTTGCTGATAGGTTGCGATATGACCACTATTCCCGAGAATGCACTCAAACTTTTGACCAATAAGGAACTGATAGCCCTTAACCAGGATCCTTTGGGATTACAGGCTTACGTGGTAAACCGTCATGAAGGAACCTATGTACTGGTGAAGGATGTCGAGACATTGCATGGCCGGACGCGTGCCGTAGCCTTATATAACCCGACGGATGCGGCCAAAGAGATGACCGTGGATTTCCTTGACCTTGATCTGGGAGGAAAGGTGGCCGTCAGAGACCTTTATGAGCAGCAGGATCTGGGAGAAAAGGTAGTTTCGATGTCGGTAAACGTGCCTGCACATGGTACAAGAATCTATCGTCTGGAGGCTGAAAAGCGTTATGAGCGTACCCGTTATGAAGGCGAAACGGCCTGGCTTGATGCTTATCAGGAATTGCTGAACAACCAGTCGGCTGAAACCGGTATCTTCGAGGAAGCGGATTATTGCAGTGGCGGCGCCAAGGCCGGATGGTTGGGTAAGAGCGAAAAGAATGATTTGCAGTGGCGGAATGTCTACAGTGCAGAAGGCGGAAATTATACGATGCGCTTGTCGTATATTTGTGGTGAAAACCGTAATCTGTATGTGACTGTCAATGGTGGTGAACCGGTCAAGCTGACCCTGAATTCAGGAGGATGGAGCACGGTGGCTGAGAAGGATGTCAATATTCAGCTTAATGCCGGAGAAAACGTCATCAGACTCTATAATGCCGAGAACTGGATGCCGGATATTGATGGCATGACTCTGATTAAGGAGAATTCACTCGAAAATTACCAGCACCAGCTTGAAAATCTGTTGTTGAAGGCTCAGTTGACAGCCGAGGAGGAAATGCCCGAGGGCGTGAAAACTGAGTTGGACAAGGTGATGGCAGAAGCCGGTCAGGTGGAAGAAACTGCCGAGAGCTATGAAGCGGCTATCGCTTCCCTGGAAGAAGTCTTGAATCTGGTGGAGGTATCCCAGAAAGCTCAGGTTGAATTGACGGATCTGATGGCATATAGTCAGGAAATCATAGCCAATTCCGATGAGACAGAGGCGGTAGGTGTATTGAATGCAGCGTTGGATGAGGCTGCTGATCAGTTAGGCAAACTCAATACTGCGGATGGTTTCAACCAGTGTATCACAGATGTACAGAACGCTGTTAAGGCTTATCTGACTTCGGACGTTTCAAAATTGTCGGAAGGCAAGACCTGGGATATGGCTATCCTGATGAAGAATCCGGATTTTGATACAGATGCTTCGGGTTGGGTCGGTGCACCGGCCGTGTCAAACGGGGTTGCAGAGCATTACAGCAAGAATTTTACAACCTATCAGGTGCTGAACGGGCTGAAAAACGGTACTTACCGTCTTGTCGTATCGGCGCTTTACCGTACCGGTGAGAATGACGGAGGTGAGGCTTATAAGAATGGAACGGAAAAGATTCCGGCCAAGATTACGGCCAACGAGGTGGAAATTCCGGTCATGTCGCTCTATGCCTGGCCGTATGAAGGTTCTGCAGAAGGTTTGGGTGACCTGGATCTGAAGAACGGTTATATCAACAGTATGTATGCTGCCTCATTGAGCTTTGCTGACGGACATTATGAGAACGAACTGGAAGTGAAAGTGACGGACGGAAGACTTAAAATAGGATTGTCCAATAACGGTTATCAGTGGGATTGCTGGTGTTGCTTTGACAATTTCCGCCTGACTTATCTTGGTGATGAGGAAGGGAGTGGTGTGACAGTGACTGAAGCTGATAACAACACACCGGTCAATGTGTATTCCGTAACCGGTGTATTGCTGAAGAGCCATGTTATGCCGGGAGAGGCCTTGGATGGTCTGCCAGCCGGAACCTATATTGTAGGAAACCGTAAGGTCATGAAATAAAAAAGGCTTTGCCTTTTTAGGTAAGAGGTAAAAGGAAAGTTGAATCGGGAAACGAGGATATAATCATACAAGCTGCTGCTCATTGTATATGGGTGGCAGCTTTTTCTGTGTAGAATCACTTCTTTTTCAGGCTTTTTCAGTAAAATTCATCTGGTGATCAAAATACAGAAGCATTTTATTTTGTACCTTTGTGCCTCAAAGGTATTTAAGGTTTATGTTCTGAATGAAGATTCAGATTTAATGAGTTAAAGGTAAGATGTTCAAAACGTTGTTGGTTATTGGAATGGGAAGCTTTGCGGGCGGTGTGCTCCGTTATTTGCTTTCGCGCTATGTACAGCATTTTTCAGCGGTTTCTTTTCCTTTGGGGACTTTGTTGGTTAATGTCGTCGGCTGCTTTCTGATCGGATTTTTCTATGGGCTGTTCGAGAGGGAGAACCTGATGAATCCCCATTTGCGGTTATTTATGACAGTCGGTTTCTGTGGCGGTTTTACCACGTTTTCCACTTTTATGAATGAGAGTTTCCAGTTATTGAAGAATGACGATTTCTTTTTTCTGCTGTTTTATCTGACTCTTAGTCTGATTGGCGGATTCGCCTCCTTATATATGGGTTACCAGACAGTCAGAATCGTTTAGGCGGTTCCGACTGTCTGGTAACTCTTGTTGATGATCAAATGTTGTGGAACGACAGGTCGGGTTGTGATATCGTTTTCCGGATAGCAGGCCAACTGTCGGCTTATTTGATGATAGAGGTCTCCGGGTTACGCAGCCCTTTGGCTTCGGTAAGGAAAGCTTTGGCGCTTCCAAATCTTAGATACATGTCCAGACGTACCGGCATGTGGTTTTTGTCATCCGTGACGTAGAAGGTGATGACTTCTTTTTCCTTTCCGTCTTTATATTCTACGAAAGAAAAGACCAGACACCGGTATTTGACACCGGTATTTTCCATTTTGAAGGTTTCCTTTCCTCTGTATATGAGGGTCTGTTCTTCCACTTCGTTTCCGTCAGCCATGGGGAAATGGATTTTTTGTCCTTCCTTATAGTTGGAAGCGTCAAACGAACGTGCGCGCAGCAGCATGCTTAGCATGTCGTAGATGCAGACATTGCTTTTGTGCTGGCATTGGCTGGTTTCGCCCTTATGGTTAAGAAAACGTTGTTTCACATGACTGATTCCGTCGGGATAGCTGTACCATACTTCGTCTACGGTATAGCGGTCGCCTTCCAACGCACCTTTTCGAAAGTATAAGGGAGTCAGTTCCTTATTGACAATGCTGACCAGAGTATCTCTGAGTACAAACAGTTTGTCCGCCCGTTTGTTGCCACGTGTGATAAGGTGGCAACGGTAGGCATCCTGATACTGATATTTGGTACCGGACACGCTCATGTTGGCCGTGCCGACGGTTACCCAGATGAATTTCCAGTTGAAATACAGTTTGTATGACAGATTCTCACCCACCTTGAATGCGTGGTTCTCTGCCGTGCATTGCGCTTTCGCTGAAACTGTGTAGAATCCTGTCAGAAGGATTATCATTATGAAGATGTCATATAATCGTTTCATAGCCTTTTGTTTTTAATTATGGTGATGAATTGTCCTTTAACTGTTTTTATCTGCTTGTGGAGTATTGCCTTTGTGGCTGTTTCTCTTTGTCAGGCTTCTGTTTGGTAATGGCTTCCGGTTTTTGTTTGGTAATCGGTATTCCTCTTACGTCCCAGTCCTGTTCTATTTCCCACTTGGCTCTTGCTACCAATGGTTTGGGAAAGTAGAAAACTTCTTCCGGCTGAATGTTCTTTTCGTAAAGGCCGGTCGTCCATTTGCCGTCACCGTTTCTGTCGACAAAGAGTCGCAGGTAATAATCGCCAGGTGGAAGATAGTAGAAATCGGCTTCCTTGTTGACTGCCTTGACACTGCGGACCACTTTGTCGTCCTTGTTGAGCAGCTGGACTACATTGTTGGTGTCGGGGGTAATCAGCTTGATGAAGATCGAACTGAAGTCGTCCAGAGAGCTGACCGTGATTTCTTTCTCTATTTTTTCGTTGGTCTTGTTCAGAACACTGTAGATGCCGGCACTGTCGATGTTCAGTTTGTAACTGTTCTCCGGTCGCCATTCGGCGTAAAGCATAAAGCTTCTCCGGTCATTCTCAACAGGCATCAGCAAGAATGGTTCTTCATGCCACAAGGTATCTACCTTTTTGAAGAAATGGAAAGCAGCGGAGTCGAGGCGGACAACCGGTTCGGTAAAGGTGATTTTGATATTCTGGTCAGGGGCGATGGAGCCGCTGGGTTGCAACTGATAGGTGAGGGCCTCCTTTTTCAGATAAGGATTAGGTTCCTGTGGGATGTTTTCATCCTGCTTTTTCCTTTTTCTGTTTTTCTTTTCCTGGTCCTTTTCCCATTCTTCTATTTGTTTCTGCAGTTCCTCTTTGATCTTGGTAAGTGTTTTCTTGGCCACGATATCGAGGGTGTCAGTACGTGGAACCAGCTGGTTCAACGTGTCGGTATCAAGATAACTCAGACTGATGGTCAGAGTATCTTTCATGGCCAGTGCGGAATCCGGAATCCAATAGGTGATGGTATCGTTATGATATGACGATTCTATAAGGAAAGCATCCTTTTCATCAAAATTGAGTCCTTTGAGTACGGGTAGAGAATCGCAAGGACCGGTGAAGTAGATGGAGAAACTGAACGGAGTCGCACGTTCGGTCTTTAACAGGTGCAAACTGTAGAATTCTTCCTTGAAAGCCTTGAGTACGATATTGTCGGGATAGAAACGGGTATAGGACACCGTCCTGATACTGTCTATATGGGTACTGTCTCTCCAGATCGTATCCGGTCGGGTTGCAGGAGCACACGACGGTATGATGCAAGTTGTATCGAAGGCGATCTTTTCGCTTTTCTGATTGAACATGAAGTTACCGTCTGCTTCTTCCAGAGCATAAATACGGTAGGTTCCCGGCGCAACACCCTTGATGGTGAACCGGCCCCGGCTGTCGGTACGTGATACCCGGTCGAACGGGAGCCTGGTGAAAGCACTGTCGGCGATATTGCGGTGCAGACCGATCAGCAATCCTTTGATAGGTTCCAGATTTTCGGCTTCAAGAAGCGTTCCTGATACTTCCATGGTATCAATGGTCTCACCGGTAGAAAATGAATAGGTAAAAAGTCCAAGGGGGTTACCTTCGTTGTTGTCCACTATGGCGTCAGAGAAGTCAATGGTATAAGTGGTGTTCTGTTTGAGTGAGTCAAGCAGTTCGACACTGATTTTCTTTCCACTGGCTTTAATTTCCGGCATTTCCATCTGTGGTGGGGAAATCACCACTTTTTCGTTGGCGTTTTCCAGTTTGATGTATTCGTCAAAATAGATGGAAACCTTCTTGCGGCTGTTGTGGGCTGACTGGTTTTCCGGCAGGCATTTGATGACCTTTGGCGGCGTTGTGTCTTTAGGGCCGCCTTCTGGACTTCCTATGCTGGCGCATGCGATAGGGACAAGCATGGCAAGAACCGTAAGTAGAGGTATATAGATGGACTTAATCTTCATATAATTTGAGGTTTAATGGTTAAGGGACAGAATCTCGTCTATGTAAGTGCGCGAATTGCTGAGGCGTGGTATCTTATGCTGTCCGCCCAATTTGCCTTTATTTTTCAGCCAGTCATTGAATACTCCTTTTCTGGCCGGAATGATTTCCAAGGGTTGCAGAGTGATGTCTTTGTATCGTTTGGCTTCATAGTCGGAATTGATTTCCTGAAGTTTTCCGTCCAGAATCCTGGCAAAATCACTCAATGAAGACGGTTCCTTGGCAAATTCAATAACCCATTGATGTCTGCATTTTCCCTTTGCATCCATGAAGACAGGGGCTGCCGTATATTCCAGAACCTGGGCGTTTGTGGCCTCGCAGGCTGCAGCCAGACCTTTTTCTGCATTGTCGACAATCAGTTCTTCGCCGAAGGCATTGATGAAAGATTTGGTACGTCCCGTAATGACAAACTTATAAGGATTGGTTTGGGTGAACCGCACGGTGTCGCCAATCATATAGCGCCATAATCCACCGGAACTGGAGATCACCATGGCATAGTTCCTGCCGGTTTCCACTCCCCAAAGCGGTATAACGGTAGGATTGTCTTTTTCCAACTCATCCATAGGGATGAATTCGTAGAAGATACCGTAATCCACCATCAGGTTCATGGCAGGATCGGCGGGATCCATCTGAATACCAAAGAAACCTTCACTTGCATTATATGTTTCCATATAGTGCATATCTGGTTTTGTGATTAATTGTTTGTACTGTTCTCTGTATGGTGTGAAAGCGACTCCACCATGGAAGAAGACTTCCAGATTGGGCCAGACTTCTTCGAGATGTTGCTTTCCGGACAGTTCCATGACACGTGTCAGAACGGAAAGCATCCATGAGGGAACACCACTGATGCTTACAATATCCTGATGTAGGGTAAGCTGTGCGATTTTTTCCCGTTTCTGTTCAAAATCACTCAGTAGAGCTACTGATTTGGCCGGTGTCCGGAGCAGGTTGACCAAGGGACTGATGTTTTCTATCAGTATGGCACTCAGATCGCCGACCAGACTGTTGGGAAGATTATAGTTAGGTGCATGACTGCCACCCAGAATGAGGGATTTGCCCTGAAAGAAACGGCTGTTGGGATTATTCCGCAAGTAGGCGACCACACTGTCCGTACCTCCTCTGTAATGAGTGTCGTGGAGTATGTCCTTGCTTACGGGAATGAATTTGCTCTTGTCGTTGGTCGTGCCGGATGATTTGGCATACCATTTTACACTGCCTTTCCATAAGACATCTTTTTCGCCGTGGCGCATTCTGTCTATATAGAGTTTCAGTTCTTCGTAAGTGTTGACCGGTGATGACTGTCTGTAGGCCTCGTAATCCTTGATGCGGGAAAAATTATGCGTTTTTCCCCATTCCGTATGTTGTGCCTCAGCAATCAGTCTTTTCAGGAGTTTGGTTTGCAGTTCCTCTGCCTGTGTGTCATATTTTGTGAGCTCTTTAAGCCTGGGCAAAAAGAGTTTGCTGATAATTCGTGTTCTGTTCATTATTCGTCTTCCTTAGATCGTTTCGTAAGAAACCCTGTTCTGTATATTTATCTGCAAAAATAACCTAAAGTTATCAGAATAACGAACTTTAAACCGTTTTTTTACTTGGAGTAAGAGGTCGATTCTTCCTGAAAAGCGGCTGTTTCTGCTGCTGAGACAATTTCTTCTTTTGTTTTGTTGCGCAGACGTATGGATATGTCCGACAAATCGAATTCGCCTTGTGTTTCAACAGTGTTTACAGAAACATCGGTCTTTTCGGATTCCTGTTGGATCTGTTCAGTCATGTCAACGGGTAAACGTGAAAGTTCTGGCAGGTCATTCCGGTTTCTGTTATCTCTTCTCTCCAGAATTTCGTGAAGTAACTTTGAATTGGTTTTCAGGGCTGACAGTGTTTCCTTGGCAGCTCCTTGCTGGCTTTCTTTCTTTGAATAGCCTTTTCCCTTACAGCATACTACGTCTTCAAGCAAAACCTGGCTGACAAATACTGGTGTGCTGCTACCTTCGGTGGTTTGCTCCAGAAGATCGAATGTAATGGTTACGTGATTTTTCTGTGCCCATTCAATCAGTTTGCTTTTAAAATTGACTTCCTTATAGGCTACTTTGTCCAAATTGATCAATCGGCTGAGTATGCGTTTCTCGATGAATTTTTTGCAGCAGCCGTATCCTCTGTCCAGATAAATGGCTCCGACCAGTGCTTCGAAAGCATTTCCACACATATAACTGTTATGTGAGGAAGAGTGGCTGGAGGAAATGATCAGTTTGTCGAGTCCAATTTCGACAGCCAGTTTGTTCAAGGTTTCCCTTTGTACGATTTTACTTCTTGTATTGGTAAGGAAACCTTCTTTTTTACCTTTAAAATGACGGAATACAATATCCCCGACGACGGCATCGAGGATGGCATCGCCTAAGAATTCGAGTCGTTCGTTGTTGACCCAATTGCCTTCTTTCTTGATGGATGAGGATTTATGAAGAAGGGCTTGTTCGTAGTATTTTATACGAATGGGGTAGAATCCCAGTATCTTGTATAAAGAAGAATAAAGCTTCTTGTTTTTCTTGAACGGAAGCTTTATTCTTTCTATTAAGTCTTTTGGAAACACAGTCTATTCAGCGTATTTCTTAAAAATTACACATGCGTTATGTCCACCAAAACCGAAAGTGTTGCTCAAAGCTGCACGTACGGTACGTTTTTGAGCCTGATTGAAAGTGAAGTTAAGATTGTAATCTATTTCTTCATCTTTGTCCTCTTCTTCATGGTTGATAGTTGGCGGAACGATATCTTGGTTCACTGCCATGACACTGGCCAATGCTTCAACGGCACCTGCTGCACCCAAAAGGTGTCCTGTCATGGATTTGGTTGAACTGATGTTCAACTTGTAGGCATGTTCTCCGAATACGTCTTTGATAGCCTTTGCTTCAGAAATATCTCCCACGTGTGTAGAAGTACCGTGTACATTGATATAGTCAATGTCTTCCGGTTTCAGACCGGCATCCTCAAGTGCGTTTTGCATTACAAGTTTGGCACCCAAACCTTCCGGATGAGAAGCTGTGATGTGATAAGCATCAGCTGACATTCCGGCACCTACCATTTCGGCATAAATCTTGGCTCCGCGAGCCTTGGCATGCTCCAGTTCTTCCAGAATCAGACAGCCTGCACCTTCTCCGATAACGAATCCGTCACGGCTGGCGCTGAACGGGCGTGAAGCATGTTGTGGATCATCATTGCGGGTAGATAAGGCTTTCATTGCATTGAAGCCACCCACGCCGGCAGGCCAAACTCCAGCTTCGGCACCACCGCTAAGAATCATATCGGCTTTACCCAAACGGATGAGATTGAAGGCGTCTGCCAAAGCATTCGTAGATGAAGCACAAGCAGAAGTAGTGGTGTAGTTCGGACCATGGAAGCCATACAATATGGAAATATGGCCACTTGCAATATCCGCGATCATTTTAGGAATAAAGAAAGGGTTGTATTTCGGACCCAATTCTTTTCCTGTAAGAGCGTAGGCACCTGCTTCTTCTTCGAAGGTATGGATACCACCGATGCCGACACCAAAAACAACGCCTATACGATTCTTGTTGACTGTATCCAGGTCCATGTTAGAATCGCTGACAGCCATTTTTGCGGCAGCTATTGCGTATTGGGTATACAGGTCCATCTTTCTGGCTTCTTTGCGGTCGATATAGTCGCTTACGTTGAAATTCTTCACTTCACAAGCGAACTGTGTCTTGAACAAGGAAGCGTCAAAATGGGTGATCAGACCAGCACCGCTCACGCCGTTAATCATGTTCTGCCAGGTTTCCTCAGCAGTGTTGCCTAACGGTGTAACGGCACCTAACCCTGTTACTACAACTCTTTTTAATTCCATTCCTTTTATTTAGAAATAATTATTTCGCGTTAGCTTCAATAAAACTGATAGCATCACCTACTGTTGTGATCTTTTCAGCCTGATCATCAGGAATAGTGATTCCGAATTCCTTTTCGAATTCCATGATCAACTCTACAGTATCCAATGAATCTGCGCCCAAATCGTTAGTGAAGCTTGCTTCTGGTTTTACTTCTGCTTCGTCTACACCTAATTTATCAACGATGATAGCTTTTACTCTTGATTCAATTTCTGACATAATCGTAATTTTTTGATAATTATTAATGTTAATCTTACATTTCTCGCTACAAAGGAACTATTTTTTATTCTTTTATGCAAGGAAAAAAGTAATTTATTTGTCTGTTTTTGCACAGAATGCATTATTTTGTGCAATTTTTAGCTTCGGTATTTTCCGTTTTTTCATAGAATTCACGTCGAAGCGGATAATTTCCCCTTAATTCTTCGAACATTTCCGGATGGGATTTAAGGGCTCTGCTGTCAGTATGAGGATTATACAGCTGCAGTGCCAGGGCCTTTTCGTCTTCAGCCGGTTTGAATGAAGGCGGTAAGGCCGGTGGTTTGATCGGCGTGACCGGAGGTAAATGGAAAAAATGACATAAGGCTTCGATAACCATGCGACTGGCATTGGCTTTACCGTCTGCAGAATATCCTGCGATGTGAGGTGTACTGATATAAGCCCTGTCCAGCAATTCGCGGTTGATGTGTGGTTCATTTTCCCAGGTGTCGATGATAGCCTCGCTTATTTGTCCGGATTTGAGGGCCTGTAAAAAGGCATTATTGTCAACAACGCTTCCTCGGCTGGTGTTAATGACCACCGGTCTTTTTTGCAGATGGCGGAAAAAGGTATCGTTGCCAAGATGGAACGTCGGGAAGTTGCCGTTGTGGCATAATGGAGTATGGAATGAAATAATGTCGCACTCCTGCTGTATCTCTTCCAGTGAATGGAAACAAGCTTCAGGCTCTTCCTGTTCGCGTGGAGGGTCGTTTAACAATACCTTGACACCTAATGGCGTAATCCTGTTCATGACAGCTGTGCCTACATGACCGGCACCGACAAGTCCAATGCACGTATGAGAGAGGTCGAGCCCTTTTTCTTTTTCCAGTAACAGCAGACAGGAATGGATGTATTGGGCTACGGAGTTGGCATTACATCCGGGGCAGTTACACCAGGTGATGCCTTTTTCTTTCAGGTATTCAGTATCTATATGGTCGAATCCAATGGTCGCGGTTGCTATGAATTTGAGCCGGCTTCCGGCCAATAAGTTTTTGTCACACCTGGTGCGTGTCCTGACAATAAGGGCATCTGCATCCTTGATGTCGTCCGGTCCGATTAACGGTCCGGATTTGTATATGGCTTCGTCAGTGATCTGTGAGACAGCTTCTCTGATGAAAGGAATCTTATCGTCTATTACAATCTTCATGGATACAAAGTTAATGACTTTTTATTATATATAGTTGCTGATTCCAAAAACTTTGTTTAGTTTTGCAACACGTACGTAAGATGAGATGTAGTGCAATTGCTTAAATTTGTATGGAAAAACAAACTATATTGGCGAAGATTAAATATAATGTAATCTATGGGTCGTGGTATACACTATCATTGCTTCCATTTTGTGTATTGTATTTGATCTCAGACGGTTTGTATTATGTCATATATTATCTGGTAAGGTACCGGCGGACTGTTGTCGCCGCTAACCTGTCGGGTTCATTTCCGGATAAAAACGCGCAGGAACTGAAGAAAATAGAGAAACGGTTTTACCGTTTCTTTTGCGATTATTTTGTAGAAACCGTCAAACTGCTGTCCATATCGCGTTCGCAAATGAAAAAACGGATGGTTTTTCATGGCGTTCAGGAAGTGGAAAAGGCTTTGAATGAAGAACAGAAGGATTTCGGGTTTATCTATTTGGGACATTATGGTAACTGGGAGTGGATTGCGTCACTGCCTTATCATGTGTCATCCTCCATACATTGTGCACAGATCTATCATCCTTTATACGATAAGGAATTTGACAGTCTGTTTCTGAACATGCGTAATCATTTCGGCGGTGAATCCATACCGATGAAGCAGACTCTGCGCAGGATCATTGAATTGAAACGACAGGGAAGGAAAACGCTGGTCGGGTTCATTTCTGACCAATTGCCGAAGTGGAACAGTATTCATTTTTTTGTGTCTTTCCTTCACCGTGAAACTGCCGTGTTTACCGGAGCAGAGCAGATAGGACGTCAGGTGAATGCCGCTTTCTTTTTCGGTGAGATAACCCGTCCGAAGAGAGGGTATTATGAATGCACGTTTAAACGGATGCCGGTGTCACAGGCACCGTCAACCGATTATGAACTGACTACCATGTTCATGAATATGTTGGAGCAGATGATCTGTCGGACGCCCGAGCTGTGGCTTTGGACACATAAACGTTGGAAGCGGACGAAAGAGGAATGGCTTGAACGGCAGCAGGCTCAAAAAGGATAAAAATAGATGCTAGTCTCAATGATAATTAGTCGTAAGTTATGAAACAGTATGATTATTTGATAGTAGGTTCCGGCTTGTTTGGAGCTGTGTTTGCCCATGAAGCCAGAAAGGCAGGAAAACGCTGTCTGGTAGTTGAAAAACGTCTGCATCGCGGAGGTAATATTTATTGTGAGGATGTAGATGGTATTCATGTACATTATTATGGCGCACATATCTTTCATACTGACGACAGGGAAGTTTGGCAATATGTAAACCGGTTTGTAGAGTTCAACAGATTCACGAATTCTCCTTTGGCCTTTTATGACGGAAAATTGTATAATTTGCCGTTTAATATGAATACATTCTATCAGCTTTGGGGAGTTCGTACACCAGCAGAGGCACGTAAGAAGATAGCAGAACAGCGTCAGGCTTATGATTTTATCAAGGAACCGGCGAATCTTGAAGAACAAGCTCTGAAACTGTGTGGCAAGGATATTTATGAGAAGCTGATCAAAGGTTATACGGAAAAGCAGTGGGGGCGGCCGGCAACGGAATTGCCTTCATTTATCATAAAAAGAGTCCCTTTCCGTTTTATTTATGACAATAATTATTTTAACGATGCTTATCAGGGTATTCCCAAGGGAGGATATAATGTGTTGATTGATGCATTGCTGGCCGGTGTAGAAGTGCGGCTAGGAGTGGATTATTTCAAGGAACGTCAGGCTCTTGACCAGTTGGCGGACAAGATCCTTTTTACGGGATGTGTGGATGAATTTTTTGATTATCAGTGCGGACATCTGGAATACAGAAGTCTGAGATTTGAGCATAAACGTCTGGAAATGGATGATTTCCAAGGTAATGCCGTGGTAAACTATACGGAACGTCAGGTGCCGTATACGAGAGTGATCGAGCATAAGCATTTTGAAGGGACCGTAAGTCCGTTTACGATGGTTACTTATGAATATCCGGATAATTTCTGTGTGGGAAAAGAACCGTATTATCCTGTTAATGATGAACGGAATTCCGCTTTGTTTGCTACATATCAGATGATGGCCAAAGAACGGAAAAATGTCATTTTCGGCGGACGGTTAGGACAGTATACTTATGCTGATATGGATGATACGGTAAGGGCAGCCCTGGAACTGGTCCAAAAGGAATTGTCGGCTAAATGAATAAAGAACATTCAGATATAAAAACAAGAATTAAAAACGTATGAAGGCCCTGCATGTGATTACTCCTGTAAAGGATTCGATCGAATTTACGCTTGAAACGGTCAAGGCTGTTCTTGGCTCGGAAATCAGCGTACCCTATACGTATACGGTATATAATGATTTCAGTACCAAAGAGAATACGGCTTTACTGGAAAAAGCATCTGAAGAATATGGTTTCAAACTGGTTAATCTGGAGGATTTGACAACACATCCTTCACCCAATTATCTTATGGTGCTTCAGCTCACTCAGGAACAGGCATTGAAAGAGGATGCAGGGTTGCTGATTGTAGAATCCGACGTTGTCGTGAAAAAGAATACATTGCAAGGGTTGTATGACGGGGCGCTCCAACGTGAGGACTGTGCAATTGCTGCAGCCGTGACCACGGATGAGGGCGGACAGATCAATTATCCTTATCTTCATGCCAAGGATAAGCTTCCTGGAGTGTATCCGGACAAGAAACATTGCAGTTTCTGCTGTTCCCTGCTGACTCCGGCATTTCTGCGTCAGTTTGATTTCCATCAACTGGATCCTGCAAAGAACTGGTTTGATGTAACCATTTCGCACGAAGCTTTGAAACTGGGATTCCAAAACTATCTTTTTACGAATCTTCCCGTATGGCACCGGCCACATGGGAGTCGGCCGTGGAAGCAGTTGAAATATAAGAATCCGTTGAAATATTATTGGTTGAAATATACGAAAGGCTTGGATAAAATATAAATAGCATGTCACGATTGTTTAATCATGAAACATTGGTGCTCCATCCTGACTGTACGGATCTGGAGGATTTCGTAAGATCGGTACCTGAACTGTTCAGACGCAAGGAGGGTCGTGTGATCCATCAGGGACGTAATGAATTGAGGGAGTTCGAATATAAAGGCAAACGTTTGGTCGTGAAGTCATTTCACCGGCCAAATCTGATAAATCGCTTTGTTTACGGTATATTCCGTCCGTCGAAAGCAATGCGTTCGTATTTACACGCTCAGATGTATCTGGAAATAGGGGTGGGAACACCCCAACCGGTCGGTTATCTGAATTTGCGGGACGGTTTGCTTTTTGACAGAAGCTATTATGTGACTTATGCATCGGAATGTCCTTATCGTTATGAGGATCTTTTTAAAAGAAAATTTGATTATGAAGAGGCCGTATTGAGGGAGATAGGACGTGTGACGGCAGTTCTTCATGAACATGGATATGCTCATAAAGATTACGGACGTGCCAATATTCTGTTTCAACAGGTTGATGGTAAGATCAGACTGGAAATCGTAGATCTGAACAGGATGTATATAGGAAAAATTGACATGCGCCGCGGTTGCAAGAATTTCGAACGTTTGCCTGCAACACCACAGATGCATCGCTGGATGGCTGAGGAATATGCCAAGGCCCGGGGTTTTGATGCTGAAAAGTGTTATGAGCTGATGCATGCCTTTAGAAGTACGCAACCGGGAAAGATAGATGATTTATATTAAGAAAAATCGCGAGAGTATATGAAAATCATAGCAGTCGTAGTAACCTATAACCGTTTGTCTTTGCTCAAACGCAATTTGGACTGTTTGCGTCAGAACAAGCCGCTCTCATCCATTATTGTGGTTAATAACGGCAGTACGGACGGTACAGCGGAATGGCTGGCAGAGCAACAGGATGTAATGGTGTTGACTCAGGCCAATGTAGGAGGATCCGGAGGATTTTATACCGGTATTCAACATGCTTGCCAGTGTGGTGCCGACTGGATATGGTGTATGGATGATGATGTATTTCCGCGTCCGGACTGTTTGGAGCAGTTGCTGTGTCATATTGATGATTCACGTATAGGTATGCTGGCTCCCAGACGATTACTTGAAGGACAAGTCTATACGAATGATTTTCTGCGATATGACCTTACGAATCCGTTTTCTTCTTTGTACAAGGAAAAATTGTCAAAACAGACTGTTACTGCTCCTGTAGAAATTGGCGGAACTGCTTTTGAAGGCCCTTTTATTCGTCGGGAAGTAGTGGATAAAATTGGTTTGCCTAATAAAGACCTGTTTATTTTCTGTGATGACACGGATTATTGCTTACGTACGGTCAGAGCAGGCTATAAGATCCTTTATGTGCCGGATGCTTTGATGGACAAACAGAAATTCTTTTCGGAGGATACATGGGCGGTCCGGAATCAGAAGAAAAAGTGGAAACGTTTTTATCAGGTGCGTAATTCAACTTATCTGAATCATCATTATGGCCGGAATTGGGGTGTTAGATATCTGCGGGGATTCAATGGCGTGTTGGGCTATCTGCTTGTGGCGTTCTTTACAGCTCCTTTTTCGGAAGCTTATCAGTGGAAGGACATTCCCAGGTTCTGGAAGGCTTATAGAGACGGAATAAAAGAGAAATTGGGAATTATTTGAAATATACGACAGAATTGTTATGAGACTTATAAAAGTGACGGGCGGACTGGGTAATCAAATGTTCATCTATGCATTTTACATGCAGATGAAAAAAAGGTTTCCTCATGTATATATTGATTTGTCTGATATGGTTCATTATCATGTTCATTATGGCTATGAGATGAATCATGTCTTCAATTTGCCTCGTACAGAGTTCTGTATGAACCAGAAATTGAAGAAGGTCATTGAGTTCCTGTTTTTTAAGACTATATTGGAACGTAAGCAAAAGGGTTCCATGAAACCTTATGAGCGTTCTTATGTCTGGCCTCTGATCTATTTCAAAGGGTTTTATCAGTCAGAGAAGTATTTTGAAGGAATAAAGGATGAAGTCAGGCAGGCTTTTACCTTTGATCAAAGTCAGGCTAATGAAAAAAGCCTGAAGATGTTGGCCCGGATGGACAATGAGGATAATGCTGTTTCCTTGCATGTCCGTAGGGGGGATTATCTGCAGGCCAAACATTGGAATGCTATCGGGCATATTTGTCAGTTGCCTTATTATCAGAATGCTCTTTCCAAGTTGAAGGAATTGGTAGCGGAGCCTGTTTTTTATGTTTTTTCTGATGATATTGATTGGGTAAAGGATAACTTGCCGTTGGAAAATGCTATATTTGTGGATTGGAATAAAGGTCAAGACAGTTGGCAGGACATGATGTTGATGAGTCATTGCCGTCATCATATCATTTGCAATAGCACATTTAGTTGGTGGGGAGCCTGGCTCGATCCCAGAAAAGACAAAATCGTTATAGCTCCTGAACGCTGGACACAATATACGGTGAGTGACGAAGTCGTTCCGTCATCATGGATACAGGTACCAATAAAGTAATGCCTATGGACTTATATCTATTAAAGAAAATACTGAAGGCTACAACAGAGTGTGTCAAAAGCTTTCGAAACATATCTTCACCGCGTCTGTTCATGACGCTTCTGGTTAAGAATGAAGAGGATATGCTGGAGGAAAATCTGTTGTTCCATAAGAGTATGGGAGTAGATGCCTTTATTGTTACAGACAATAATTCTACGGACCGTACGCCTGAGATTATCCGTAAGTATGTGGATAAGGGCTGGATCGTCAAGGTTATTAATGAAAAAGCCACCAATTACGAACAGAAAGATTGGGTGGACAGAATGATATGGATTGCCAAAACGGAGTTTGCTGCAGATTGGATCATCAATGCGGATGCAGATGAATTATGGTATGCGCCTACCGGTAATTTGAAGGACTGTTTGTCAACGGTCTCTGCCAATGTGTTGAACTGCAGAATGATCAGTGTGTATCCGGAAGAGGGGAAACCTTTCTGGACGTGGAACAAGGTGGTTCATCCTGTAGCGGATCCTGATGCTTATGGTTTGTCCTGTTATTCTTTGTTCGAACGGCAAAATAAGAAAGTCATTCATCGTACTGACGGTTATGTTCAGATCTCTATGGGCAATCATAAAGTTACGATGTGGCCAAGTCGGACCGTGGATTCGGCTGTTACCGTTTATCATTATAACATAAGAGGACGTGAGCATTTCATGCAGAAAATGATCAATGGCGGTAAGCAACTTGAGCAGCATAAAGGGCGTCATGGCGGACGTCATTGGAGATATTTTTATCGTTTGTATAAGGAAGGTAAATTGGAAGAGGAATATGATCGTGTGATCGGCTTGTCTTGTTTGGACCGTCTGTCAAATGACGGATATATCACCATCGATGAAACGATTCCTGATTACTTTAAACAGCATATAATTTTAAAATGATACATATAGCGTTGACCATAGATCGCAAGTTTGTAGACAACTGTGCCGTGACAATGGTTTCAATCTTGCATAATAACTGTCCCTCAGATATTGAATTTCATATCTTGTCGCAGGGACTGTTGAGAGAGAATATTGACTTTTTGCAAGGAATTGCCGAAAGTTACGGAGCATCAATTCATTTTTATGATATTCCGGATAAAATGATTGAAGGATATGAGGTCAGATGGGAAGGCAAGCGCCTTTCGAAGGTGGTCTTTTTCCGTTGTATACTGGCATCGGTGCTTTCCGTCGATATTTCACGTGTATTGTATTTGGATTGTGATATCCTGGTTTTGGGATCCTTGAAGGAATTTTGGGATGTCGATCTGGAAAACAAGGCATTAGCAGGTATTCAGGATACGGTGCGTCCTCATCCTACTTATTTCGTCAGGTTACGTTATGATGAATCTTACAGTTATTTTAATGGTGGCGTACTGTTGTTGAATCTGGATTACTGGCGTCAGCATGATATAGAGAAGAAGAGCCTGGATTATTATGTAAAATACCCTGATCGGGTCCTTCTGAATGACCAGGATGTACTGAATGCCGTGCTTTATGATCAGAAATTGCTGGTAGATATAAAATGGAATGTGCAGGATGATTTTTACAGAAGAAAGCGTTTTAAGTCATCTGATTGGCGTGATGAATATACGGAGGCTATTCTCCATCCGGTTATCTTGCATTTCAGTAGTCGAAAACCATGGGCTTATCATGCCATGCATCCTTTGCGTCATTTGTATTTTAAATACAGGGATATGACTCCTTTGGCAAAATCACCTCAATTCAGCCGTTGGGATGCCACTCATCGTTTCATTCATTTATTGCCATATACATTGAGACTTAAAAAACAGAAGTATGTGGATATGAAGGAGGTTGAACGCTGTTTCAAGACTCAGAAACAGGGGTAAGGATACATATTTGATTTCGAAACCGGTTGTTTCTATAGAGATCCGGAAAACTTATTCATTTTCGAATGAATAGGTTTTCCGGATTTCTGTTTATTTGAATGTCTAAAATTATTCAGGAAGGTATTCTATTGTAGGTTTGAAAGAAAAACCTTTCCAGAAACTTTTTCTGACGATACGGATAAGTTCCTTTCTTTCGCTCTTTTTACGTTTTTTGGCATGACGGATTTGTCGGCGGTAAAAATTCAGGGCTGAAAAAAAGAAGATCAGTTTACTTTTTCTGCCTTTACGTAAGTACAGTTCATTGCGGATACCGTACTTGAATTTCCAGAATGAATCTGCCGGTACGCTTTTGATATTGGAGACATAGTTGGTCTTAGTCTTATGAAGGGCAACGCTTTGTCCGGCATAAAGGCATGTGTAACCGCTGTTGTATATACGGGTTGTATATTCAGTGTCATCTCCCCAGATAAAGAATTCTTTAATGGGTAATCCAATCGAGCGAACAGTTTCCGTGCTGATAAGTATAGAGACAAATGATGCACTTTTAACCATTAATACATCGGCTTTGTCGGAATAGTAATTCAATGGGAAGCCGTCCGGACTATGAAGGTCAAATCTGGGTACATTCATTTCATGAACTTTGCCGTCGGTCCAGATGACTTTGCTACATATAAATCCGATGTTGGGGGCCGCCTTGGTTGCCTTTATCAATTCTTCAAGAGCATTTTTATGAGGGATAGTATCGTCATCCATTACCCATATCCAGTCGCAACCATCCATGGCAGCTCGCTTGATACCTTCAGAGAAACCTCCTGCTCCTCCTATGTTTTCCGGTAGATTTGTAATGTCATAGTTCGGATCTTCCTTCAGATTCTCAAGGTATGTGGCCGTCTGATCCGTTGAATGATTATTGATTATGAAAATCTTATGGATCCTGAAAGTTTGTTCTTCCAGAGCCTTGAGACATTCTTTCAGTAAATCAAGTCTGTTGTAGGTTACGACGACGCAATTGATTTTCATGTCTGTTAGAATTTAATTTGTTAGTATGCTTCTGTAATAATAGTCGGTTCAGTTCTGATGAAGGTTTACCGGTTGAATTGTAGTAGATTGTGGCTATGGTGCTCACATCAATTACAAATATAATTAAAAAAGATATATGATACCGGTCTTTACGGATTATTATTGTGAGTATGACTTGTATTCTTGATGTTTGAATAGGGTGGGTGAAGTTTTTATGGTCGGATAGATGAAATATTTATATAACTTATTATAAAGAATTATAGTCGGATAAAAGAATGGAGATACAAAATGATTTTCTTCAAATATGTGGCTTTTTGTTCTGACTATTAAATTAATATGAGCTTAAATCTTGTGTCTTTTGCCTTTTTTTATAACTTTGCAAATTATTTATGCTAGACATATATGATTAAACAGTTCTTTTCATTACTTAAGCGTTATATTCGGCCATATCGTAAATATCTGACATGGGCTGTAATATTAAACTTCTTGTCACAGTGGCTTAACGTCTTTTCGTTCATGGCTTTAGTTCCAATCCTGAATATTCTGTTCAAGATTGATACGACTACCTATGAATACATGCCTATGGATTGGTCGAATCTGAATAAGGATGTGCTGATGAATAATGGCTATTATTACATCAGTGTGATTATTGAGAAGAATGGAGCCTTCCTGACATTGGTTATGATGGGTGTTATTCTGGTTTTTATGACCATGCTTAAGACTTTGGGCTATTTTGCTTCATCAGCTGTCATGGTGCCATTACGTACGGGAATAGTTCGTGATATTCGTATTCAGGTATATGACAAAGTGTTAAAGTTGCCTTTGAGCTTTTTTTCAGAAGAGCGTAAAGGTGATATTATCGCCCGTATGAGTGCGGACGTGTCTGTTGTAGAGAATTCCTTGACAAGCTCCATAGACATGTTAATCAGGAATCCGATTGCATTGGTTGTTTGTTTTATCACATTGTTTACCGTAAGCTGGCAATTGACTCTGTTTGTGTTGGTGGTCCTGCCTTTGGCCGGTTGGATCATGGGAGTTATCAGTCGTAAGTTGAAGAGTCAGTCTGTTGTAGCTCAGGCTCAGTGGGGAGATATCATGTCTCAGTTGGATGAAACGCTTGGAGGATTGCGAATCATTAAGGCTTTTATTGCCGAGCGTAAAATGTCTGCGCGTTTTGCCAAAATCAATAATGATTTTCGTGATGCAATGAATGAGATGGTGATTCGTCAGAGCTCTGCACATCCTATGAGTGAATTTTTAGGTACATGCGTTATCGTCATTGTCTTGTGGTTTGGCGGAGCCTTGATCCTGAACAGCTATTCACCGATAGATGCGGCGATGTTCATCTTTTATCTGGTTATTCTGTATAGTATCATCAACCCGTTGAAAGAATTTTCAAAGGCGTTTTATAACGTGCCGTTAGGTTTGGCCAGTATGGAACGTATTGATATGATACTGAAGGCGGAGAATCCTATTAAGGATCCGGAGAACCCCAAACCATTGGATGGATTTCAGGATAAGCTGGAGTTCAGGGATGTATCATTTAGCTATGTGGAAGGCAGACAGGTGTTGAAACATATCAATCTGACTATTGAAAAAGGAAAGACTGTAGCTTTGGTTGGTCAGTCCGGTTCAGGTAAGTCTACTTTGGTTGATTTGGTGCCGCGTTATCATGAGATTTATGATGGCGAACTGCTGATTGATGGCAAGAATGTGAAGGATGTGTCTATTACTTCATTGCGTTCATTGATTGGTAATGTGAATCAGGAAGCGATCCTCTTTAATGATACCTTCTATAATAATATTACTTTTGGTGTGGAAAGTGCCACGATGGAACAGGTTATAGAAGCTGCCAAGATTGCTAATGCGCACGACTTTATTATGGAGTCGGAGAAGGGTTACGACACGATGATTGGTGACCGTGGAGGACGTTTGTCCGGTGGTCAGCGTCAGCGTATCAGTATTGCTCGTGCTATTCTGAAGAATCCGCCAATACTTATTTTGGATGAGGCTACTTCTGCCCTAGATACAGAATCAGAACGTCTGGTACAAGAGGCATTGGAGCGTTTGATGAAATCACGTACAACTATTGCTATTGCTCACCGATTAAGTACTATTAAGAACGCAGATGAGATTTGTGTGATGTTTGAAGGTGAAATAGTTGAGAGAGGTACGCATGAGGAGTTGATTGCTCTCAATGGATATTATAAGAAACTTAATGATATGCAAAGTCTTTAATTCAGAGATCTCTGATAAGGATAATCTATAAAAATTGCGGTATTCATTTTAATTCTGAGTAATCAGAGTAATGAATACCACAATTTTTTTATGTCATAAATGTAGGTCAGAGAGAGATGCTTTAAAATGAATTTTACCGATAAATAATAGCATCTGTTCCTGCAGGTTATTATTATTTGTTATGATGATATGTAGCTCTGAACTTAAAATAGAATTTCATCCAGCTGGAGCTTTTGGTATTGGTAAGTATCCGATAAATAGGTTTGAGCTTTATTTTGAATTTATATTTGTTTTTGAGATTCCAGTATTTGGAGATGACATTTTCTCTGAATGTTTGGTCTTGTGATTTACGTATAGCCAGCATGTAAAATTCAGCAGCATGACTGACAAGGTATTTTTCGAGTTCAGGTTTGGTGAATGCCTTGACGGATTGTATGTAAGCATCAGCAAGTTTAGTATATTCTTCTGCACTTTTCTTGTCTCCCCATGTCAATCCGTTTGGTGAATACTGGTAATGATACAGCAGATTGGGCAGAGTGGCTAATGTATTACAATGCGTAGCGTATGCAAAAGTAAAAGCTTCATCTTCTCTGATTGACAATTTTTCTATGAAACGCAAATGATACTGCTGTATGATATCGTGTCTGAACATCTTGTTCCATGTGAATCCTACATAATCAGGATGTTTGGGATTCTTCAGGAGGTCTATGAGACCTTTTTGAAGTTCGGAAAAGGATTTGTAGAACGTTTTCTCCGGAATATACGAAAGTGCTATACGGTCCGGATAATGGAATACGCTTCCGAAAAATGTCAGATCGGCGATTTGTGGTTGTTCCATTAACGTACTTATAGCATTAGGTTCCATCCAGTCATCGCTGTCTACAAAAATGATATATTCTCCTGTTGCTATTTCTATGCCGGCATTACGTGCACAACTGACACCTGCATTAGCCTGATTAATGACCTTCACATTGTCACTTGCATAACGATTGCATATTTCCTTGCTTCGGTCTGTGCTACCATCATTGACGAGAATGATCTCACAATGTGGATAAGTTTGATTGAGAAGACTGTCTACACAGGTCTCAAGGCATTTTTCTTTATTGTAGACAGGTACGATAAAAGATACTTTATACTGATATGTCATAGTTCAACGTTAATAGGTGCAGGATTCCTAATGGAGTTATTTGAATAGGCTACGTAGGGTCAGAGCATATTGCAGCAATCTGGAACTTTCTGTTGATTGCCATAATTTGAAGTACCATTTTTGAAGAACAGGTTCCTGATAGCCATACTTGTTGATTCCCTTGATGATTCGTTTGATATAAGGAAAATCTTTTTGATGTATGGTCTTTTGGAATCTCAGAATATGCAGAAACAGACATAATGCTCCTTTAATAAGAGTCAGTTGGTTGGTTCTTAGCGGTTCTTTGTTTGGAGTCTGATCCATGATATCAAACATGTAGCATACCACTTTTCCTATATCAGTCAGTCTTTTGATAAAGATATCGTGTTGCATGGTTTGTCCTTCTCTTCCCATTCTGTAATGATACAGGTACAGGTCAAAAACAATAAAGTCTTTGATGTAAGAGAATGGTAGGAAAAGGAAAATATTATCAGTATAGCTTACTCCTTCAAGCATGTATAGCTTGCATGCCCTCAAAATGGAAGTCTTGTAGGTCATGCCATGCATCCTGAACTCATTTTCAAAGGAGTTCTTATGGATCAGGAACTGATCAGCCTGATAAATGTGATCTTTCTGTATGGACTGAAAAGCGTATTTTTTTTCTTCTATCATCTTTTCGCCTTGAAAGATATTTTCGGCTATAAGGGTCAGTATCAAGTCAGTTTCACAGGTTTCTAATTTTTCTAGGAATTCGGCGAGAGCCTGAGTATCAAACCAATCGTCTGCATCAAGAATCCTAAAATATTTTCCGGTAGCTTGCGCCAATCCGGCATTTACGCAAGAGCCGTAATTGCCGTTTTGTTTGTCAATTATCTTAATAATGTCAGGCCGTTTGTTCTCATATTGTTTGGCAATTGCTAACGAACTGTCTGTACTTCCATCGTTGACTATAATTACTTCCAGTGTATTGCCCACTATCGGATTGGTTACCGAATCCAAGCATTCGGTAAGATATTTCTCCATATTATAAGTGGGGATTACGATAGTAAGAATCTTCTTGTATTCTTTCCCTTCGGTCATACATTTCTTATCCATTATAATGTTCAGATTTAATATTGGATACGATTTCTCATATTAACAGATTCTCAGTAAATCCCTTGTAACACCAGTGTGTGAGTGTTTCTGATATTATACAAAGGTAGATAATAAGTTATATATTACAAAGAGATTAACGTAAAAATGAGAAAGTTTATTTTGGTTGGGTTATACTATTAGCTTGTTTCTTGTAAATGTTGTTAATATGTTTTTTGTAGATGTTAAGATGCGTTCTTTTTTGTTCATAGTTAGAGGGATTGTTTGTTGATCCAAATGTGAATACAGTGTTAATGAATATAGGTTTTATGTTTAGAGAATAGTCTTAGCGTTGATCCAGCAGATCGTATGAAGTCTGGAGAATAGCTTTGCCTTTATTCTCTCTGTCAGCATTGGGAGCTGGTTCGTCAGTAATAATTCTCCTGGCTGCGTTGTCGAATATGGTTACACCTGTAGAATCTCTGAAGGCAAAACCATCGCTGAATGTTGAATAGGCGAACTTGTTCCTGTAGTTTCTTGAGAATATATTGCGGCTAAACTGAAATTCCTGATGAGGGAGGTTTAGTTGCGACAATAACGTAGCAGGCATGTCGCTTTGATTCATTAATGTCTGTATGATTTGTGGGCGTTTGATGGCACCACCCATCCATAACATCGGGATGTGGTAGTATTCAGGAGTGGTGACATTGAGTGCACTACCATGATCCGGAAGACATATAACCAAAAGATTATTCCATATGGGAGTCTGTTTGAGTTCATCAATAAATGTACCCAGACAATGATCTGTATAAGCAAAGGAATTCAGTTTTTTGTCTTTTAATCTTTGGTAAGGGACTTCAAACGGCTCATGACTGCTGAGTGTCAGGAATCCGATATGCCATGGCTTGTCTGTTGGCTTGGCCTTAATCAGTTCCATTAATTTTTTGAAAGTGTATTGATCGTGTGCCCCCCAGGAGCTTGAGTTGCGTTCCTGAAGTTCAAAGTCAGTATCAGCTATCAGATGACTGTATCCTGTGGAGGTGAAATAGCTTTTCATATTAGTAAAATTAATATCCCCTCCGTACAGGAACTCTGTACTGTATCCTGCATTTTGCAATGTGCGTGCAATACCTGGTAGATTTTGGCTCTTTGCCGGAATTTTCATGATGGATGTAGTGGGATAGCTGACATGACCGCTGAGTGCGCTGACCAAACCACGGTCAGTACGGAAGCTATTAGCATATACGTTATCAAAGTATATACTTTCCTTAATCAGTCGTTTGATATTAGGAGAAACATCATTTCCGTCGGGGTCATTAAGATAATAACTTCCGTAACCTTCTAATATGATTATTAAAATGTTGGGTCTTTCTACATTCAATAATGAATCAGTCTTGTCTTCTGTAGTATCAGGATAAAGTCCTTGCCATAAATTGGCACGCAATGTTTCATCCAGCCAGTTATATTTGTCCGAGAATTTTTCGGATTTCCGCCAGGAATAGAGTAAGTTGAATGCAGGGTTGACTGCAGCATGATTCATAAATGGTTTTTCACTGAAATAGGCGTTGCCAATATTCATGGTAGAGCGGCCGACTCCTCCTCTGATAAAAAGAAAAATGATTCCTCCTGCCAGAATATAAGCAGCATTATAACCGATCATGTGTTTGCCATATTTAAGTTTTGGAAAAACAGATGGTGTGCAAATAATACAGAGCGATGAAAGAAGGATGGCGCTCACTGCCATTATAACTATCCGAATCAAAATATATCCAGTTGATACACTCGCCAATGCTTGTTTGGGAGCGTCGATATAATTGAAAATTGTGGCATCCAGTTTAAACTTCCAGAATTCATATAAAGAAGTATCCAGAATGGTAATGACAGATAGAAGTATGGATATAATGATGAAATAAGGCTTGAGTATATTTTTTATTTTCAATTGGCTGTACCATATACTGATCCAGGTTATAACGAATGGTATGATGATCAGGTAGCCGGTAGTAGAAGCGTCAAGTCCGAAACCGTGTATTAAAATATTATATATATTATTGGCATTGATGTCGATATTTTCCGTATTGGCATTCTCGGCAATAAAAATAATTTTCTGAACAGCAAAAAAGATGATGAACAGAACAAATAGTTTAAGTAGAAAGAAAATACGTTGTTTCATAAAAATATATTCCTTCTTATCAGATTAATTATTTCAGGTACTATATTAGTAAAAACAGTATAGGATGTCTGGGATTGTTATTTTCTGCCAAAATCGGCCGGAACTTCTCCCCAGCGTGTAGTTTCCCATTTGATGATTCTGGTGGAATAGGTATTGTTCTTTAGCCAGTTTTCGGCTCTTTCAATTAAATTGAACAGAGCCTCAGTCTTAGCAGAGCGTTCCAGTTTGGTTTTACAACGTTTTTGGTGCACCCAATGTATGGCATTCATGCTGTCGCTATAGATTGGCATGGACAGTCCTTTTTGTTTCAGTAGAGCGAGACCATGTACAATGGCCAAAAATTCACCGATATTGTTAGTACCATATACGGGGCCAAAATGAAATACCACCTCTCCGGTCCTCAGATATACTGCACGATATTCCATTGGGCCGGGGTTGCCGCTGCAGGCTGCATCGACAGCTAATGCTTCAGCTTCAACTTCTAAGGGTAGAGTCAATACTGTATCGGTCCGATTGCTCGGTGGAGCCATGAGGGACTGATTTGTTGTATTAGGTTCAGCTTTCTTTTTTTTGATATAGAGGTAAGGGGAGGAATGATAAGCCTTTTCTGCTTCTTCTACAGTGTCAAAGGATTTGTAAATGGCTCCTTCGTATCCATTGATTTGCAGTTGGCAGTCAGTCCAGGAAGTATATATTCCCGGACTGACACCATTCCATACAACATAATATTTTTTTCGTCCCATTAAAGACAATAGACTTTTTACATTCGTTCAGGAACCTCGATGCCGAGCAGTCCCATTCCTGTGCGGATAATCTTGCTCACGTTAGCTGATAGAGCCAAACGGACAATTTTCTTGTTCTCGTCTTCTTCACGCAGAATGCTGAAGTCATGATAGAATTGATTGTATTCTTTCACAAGATCGTAGCAGTAGTTGGCTATGCAGCTTGGATTATAGTCATTACCAGCTTGTTTGACTACAGAAGCAAAATCTGTGAGCATCTGGATAAGACCTATTTCCTTTTCATTTAATTCAGTATTTTCAGGCAGGCTTTCCGGTATCTGAATGCCGTTTTCTGCTGCTTTACGCAGGATAGAACGAATGCGGGCGTATGTATATTGAATGAAAGGACCTGTATTGCCGTTAAAGTCGATGCTTTCAGATGGATTGAAGAGCATATTTTTGCGGGCGTCTACTTTAAGAATAAAATATTTCAAGGCTCCCAAACCTACAATACGTGCAATTTCATTGGCTTCGTCTTCGGTCAGGTCTGTAAGTTTGTTGATCTTGTCTTCTGACATTCGTTTGGCGGTATTGATCATTTCCGCAACCAGATCGTCTGCATCTACTACTGTACCTTCGCGACTTTTCATTTTGCCGTTAGGTAGCTCTACCATGCCGTAAGAGAAGTGAACCAGATCTTTACCCCATTCAAAGCCCAGTCTGTCGAGCAGAATGGATAAAACTTGGAAATGGTAGTTTTGCTCGTTGCCAACTACATAGATCATTTTGTTGATAGGATAGTCCTGGAAACGTAGCTTGGCAGTACCAATGTCTTGAGTCATGTATACGGAAGTGCCGTCTGAGCGGAGAAGTAATTTCTCATCCAAACCTTCTTTTGTGAGGTCTGCCCATACGGAACCATCTTCTTTTTGGAAGAATAATCCTTTTTTCAGACCCTCTAAGACTTTTTCTTTGCCTTCCAGGTAGGTATCTGATTCGTAGTATATCTTATCAAAGCTAACTCCAAGAGCTTTATATGTAACATCAAAGCCGGCATAAACCCACTCGTTCATTTTTTTCCATAATGCACGTACTTCCGGATCATTATGTTCCCATTTTACGAGCATCTCGCGAGCTTCTTTGATTAATGGGGCCTCATTTTTGGCCTCTTCTTCGCTCATTCCTTTCGTAATCAGCTCATTGACCTCTTCTTTGTAATGTTTGTCAAAAGCTACATAATAATCACCTATCAGGTGATCGCCTTTGATACCTGTGCTTTCCGGTGTGGCACCATTGCCATATTTGAGCCATGCCAGCATACTCTTGCAGATGTGGATGCCGCGGTCGTTGACAATATTGGTCTTGACTACACGGTTACCGTTGGCAGCCATAACATTGGCTAATGCGGTACCGAGTAAATTGTTGCGGACATGTCCCAAATGGAGCGGTTTGTTGGTATTTGGCGAAGAATATTCTATCATGACCAGTGGTGACTCCGGAGTTGCAGCCTGAAGACCGAAATTATCATTACGGTTGATGTCAGTAAGCAAATTTATCCAGCTCGCAGAAGCTATAGTCAGGTTGAGGAAACCTTTGATAACATTAAAATCGGCAATCACCTCGGGCAGGTTTTCTTTCAGGTACTGGCCTATTTCCTGAGCTGTATCTTCAGGTTTTTTGCGTGAAAGCTTCAGATAAGGGAAAACCACCAGTGTAAGATGGCCTTCAAATTCTTTTTTTGTTTTTTGTAATTGGATTTCTTTTTCTGCGATAGTTGCCCCATAAAGATGGTTGATTGCAGCGGCAACTGCACTGGCGATTTTGTTTTCTATTTCCATAACCTTTAAGTTCCAAAAAATTATGATGCAAAGATACATAATAAATAAGGGAGATGCAAAATTTTGCATCTCCCTTTTAAGATATTGGAAGACTAATTTTATTGTATAGCTTCATCAAGTTCGGCTCCGGCCTTGAACTTGACGATCTTTTTAGCTTCAATAGTGATTTGTTCTTTGGTTCTGGGGTTAATGCCTGTACGTGCAGGTCTCTCGTTTACTGAGAATGTTCCGAATCCGATTAAAGCGATCTTGTCTCCCTTCTTCAGGGCTTCTGTAACACTGGAAATAGTTGCATCTAATGCCTTCTTGGCATCAGCCTTGCTTAAGCCCGCATTTTCTGCAATGGCGCTGATTAGTTCTGTTTTGTTCATTTTGAAAGGTTTTAAGTGAATATAATCGTTTTTACCTCTGTGCAAATATATGTAAACTGTATTGTAAATCAAATTTTTTATAGAAAAATATTTCTTTTAAGAAAAAAAAGAGGTGTAGAATGTACTTTATTAGTGTGAAATGGAATAAAATGCGTATTTTTGCAATGGATTTAAAAGATAAATACAAATACAAATGATGAATATGCCTCCTATTACGAAAAATCTCATTATAATCAATCTTCTGTTTTTCTTGGGGAAGATTGCTGCAGAACGTTACGGAATAGATCTGAATGACGTGTTAGGATTGCATTTTTTCCTGGCACCTGATTTCAGATTTTTCCAATTCTTTTCTTATATGTTCATGCATGGCGGATTTGAACATATTTTGTTCAATATGTTTGCGGTATGGATGTTTGGACGCGTGATGGAATCTGTATGGGGACCGCGCCGTTTTTTGCTTTATTATATGGTGTGTGGCGTAGGGGCTGGTTTCGCACAAGAAATAGTGCAGTACCTTTCCTATCTGACTCAAGGGTTAAATCATTATGAAACGGTTTCGATCGGTTATGCCATGATCAGTATGGATCAGTATCTTAACAGTTGGACTACTGTGGGAGCTTCGGGAGCTGTCTATGGTATCCTCTTGGCTTTTGGTATGACATTTCCTAATGAGAGAATGTTTATATTCCCTTTGCCGGTACCTATTAGGGCTAAATATTTCGTAATTGGTTATGCGGTGATTGAGTTACTTTCTGCTTTGGGAAATTCAGGTGATGGTATAGCCCATTTTGCTCACTTAGGCGGTATGATATTCGGCCTTTTGTTGATTCTGTACTGGCGACGTTATGACGGTGGTTATGGCGGTGGGTCTTTTGATTCTGAAAAGATCAAAAGATGGTTCTCCGGTAAGTTCGATCGTTTTTCAGCTCCTAAACGCCCAAAAATGAAAGCTTATAAGGGTGGACATGGTGATGATTATAACTATAATGCTCAAAGAAAGGCTAGCCAGGAAGAAATAGACCGTATTCTGGAAAAGGTAAAGACATCAGGCTATAATAGTCTGACTGAAGAGGAAAAACAAAAACTGTTTGATGCAAGTCAGCGATAATTCATTATGCTTGATCTGTTTAAACGCATAGCCATTCATTTCTTTGAGGGAGCCAATGTGATGGCTGCCTTATTATTGCTGTTGTGTGGGTTGAGTTCTACTCTTTCGCCAGCAGAACATCCTCGTTTGGCCTTGTTTTGTTTAGGCTTTCCTTTATTGTTGTTGTTGAATATCGCATTTGTCTTTTTTTGGCTGGTATTTCAGGTGCGGAAAGTGTGGATCGCATTGTTAGGCCTTTTGTGTTCCGGAACTTTTATTTATTCTTATTGTCCTTTGAATTTTCCTGAAAAAGTTCCGGAAGAGAGCCTTAAATTGTTGACTTATAATACCAAGTCATTTGGAGGGTCGAAGATTGATGAGAACGGGCATAATGCCGTGTTGGACTATTTGTTGCAGAGCGATGCTGATATTATATGCTTGCAGGAAGCTTTGCCTGCCTATAAGCTTAAAATTGAGGATATTGACAGGCAAATGGCCGATAGCGGATATCATTGTATTGATTTTAATGACCTTTCATCAAATAGTGGTTTGAGGGGTGATCAGCGTGTATATTCCAAATTGCCTGTTTTGTCGGTAGAGAGTGTGGTTGATGCTTCTGCTGGTAATGGGGCAATGGCAGTACGGTTGTTGTATGAAAATGATACGATATTATTGATTAACAATCATTTGGAGTCTTATCGTCTGACGATGGAAGATAAACAGCATTATAAAGATATTTTAAAAGAGCCAGAAGGTGCAAAAACGGAAGAGAACTCTCGTGCTTTGCTGAACAAAATGGCAAATGTAAGCCGTTTGAGAGGCCCTCAGGTAGATTCTGTACTTTATTATATAAAACATTCCAATTTGGATGCCGTAATAACTTGTGGTGATTTCAATGATTCTCCGGTCTCTTATCCTTGTCATAAACTTTCGGAGTGCTTGAAAGATGCCTATAGAGAGTCTGGTAATGGACTGGGATTTTCCTATGTAGACAAGGGCTTTTATTTTAGAATAGATCATATATTTGTATCGGATTATTGGCAAACTTATGGGACACACATAGATAAAACCATCACAGCATCTGATCACTATCCGATGATAACTTATCTGAGAAAGTGCAAAAAGTAGGAAAATATAGAAATTAATTTGTTAACTTGCTATTTTAATGTGAAAAAAACGTTATATTTGCGCCCTTGTAGCCTAAATGGATAATAATTTAATAATCTCAAAAATAAATTTTTAAAATGCAAAACAAAGGATTTGTAAAGGTTTTCGCTTTGCTGCTCACTCTTGTTTGTGTGTTTTATCTTTCTTTTTCATTTGTGACTCGTTACCAAATGAATAAAGTGGATGAAATCACCAAAACTCAAGGTGAAGAGGCCGGCTACCATTATCTGGATTCAGCATTGAATAATCCGGTTTGGTTAGGTGTCTATACACTGAAAGAGTGTCGTGAAATGGAAATTGGCCTCGGTCTTGATCTGAAAGGTGGTATGAATGTGATCCTGGAAGTATCAGTGCCGGAAGTGGTTAAGGCTCTTGCCGATCATAAGGCTGATCCCGCTTTCAACAAAGCTGTAGAGCAGGCTGCGAAAGAGGCTGTTAACAGTCAAAGTGATTTTATTGCCTTATTTGTCAAAAACTACAAGGCTCAGAAACCAGATGGAACATTGGCTGAGTTGTTTGCTACGCAGCAGTTGAAAGGCAAGGTAACGACTAAGAGTTCAGATAGCGAAGTGGAGAAAGTGCTTCGTGATGAAGTAGAGTCAGCAATTGCCAATTCATATAATGTGTTGCGTACACGTATCGACCGTTTCGGCGTGGTTCAGCCTAATATCCAGACATTGGAAGGCCAGCAGGGACGCATCATGGTGGAAATGCCTGGTATAAAGGAACCCGAACGTGTTCGTAAACTCTTGCAGGGAAGTGCCAATTTGGAATTCTGGGAGACTTATAGCACCCAGGAAGTTGTGCCGTTCTTGGCTACATTGGATTCTCGTTTGGCTGCAGCAGGACATGCTGAGACTGTTGCCGATTCAACTGTGTCTGTTGCAGATACTACTGCGGTAGCACAGGCTGAAGTTGCAGACAGTACAAAAGCAACGACTTCCAAGAATTTGGCTTCTGCTATTAAATCAAGTACAGGTAAGGCTGGTGCTGATGCTCCGTCTGTTACGGATGAGCAGTTCCGTAAATCGCATCCATTGGCTTCTTTGCTGCAATTTGCCCAGGGACCTTCAGGTTGTGTTGCCGGATATGCAAGCTGGCGTGATACTGCTGCTGTTAACCGTTGTCTGGCATCAGATGTGGCTAAACAAGTATTGCCTTCTGATTTGCGCCTTAAGTGGGGAGTAAAAGCTGTCGGTCGCGGTCAATTGGGTGATATCTTCGAGCTTTATGCAATTAAGGTAACTGAACGTAACGGACGTGCACCGTTGGAAGGTGATGTCGTAACTGAAGCAAAGGATGATTTCGATGAGCATGGACGTCCTTGTGTAAGTATGACTATGAATTCAGACGGAGCGAGACGTTGGGCTGCATTGACTAAAGCCAATGTAGGTCGTGCTATCGCAATTGTTCTCGATGATTATGTATATAGTGCTCCTAATGTAATGAATGAAATTACAGGTGGTGTTTCATCTATAACAGGACAGTTTACAATCGAAGATACGCGTGACTTGGCAAATGTGCTTAAGTCTGGTAAGATGCCGGCGCCGGCTCATATCGTATCAGAGGAAGTTGTCGGTCCTACGCTCGGACAGGAATCAATCAACCAAGGTATGACTTCATTTGTTATTGCCTTTGTGCTGTTGATGATTTTCATGTGCGGCATATATGGCCTTATTCCGGGTATGGTGGCAAATTTGGCTATGATTCTTAATTTCTTCTTTACACTGGGTATCTTGACTTCATTCCAGGCTGCATTGACTATGTCTGGTATTGCCGGTATGGTGTTATCACTTGGTATGGCTGTTGATGCCAATGTGTTGATTTATGAACGTACGAAGGAAGAGCTTAAGGCCGGTAAGAGTGTAAGAGCTGCTGTGGCAGATGGTTATTCCAATGCATTCTCTGCTATTTTTGACTCTAACCTGACATCTATTATTACGGGTGTGATCCTCTATAATTTCGGTACAGGACCGATTCGTGGTTTTGCAACAACCCTTATTATCGGTATCCTGGTTTCATTCTTTACAGCCGTTTATTTAACTCGTTTGGTTTATGAGCATTTCTTGAATAAAGATAAGTGGCTTAACCTTACGTTCACAACGTCTGTATCCAGAAAGTTCCTGCATAACCCGCACTATAAATTTATGAGCGCATATAAGAAGTCATTTGCTGTATTCGGCTTCTTTATTGTGGTGAGCCTTGTTTCTTTGTTTGTGCGTGGTTTGAGCAAGAGTATCGATTTTACAGGAGGACGTAACTTTGTGGTTCTGTTTGAGAAACAGGTTGAGCCAGAAACGGTACGGACTTTGCTTGAGAACAAGTTTAATGATGCAACTGTTCAGGTTATTGCCTTAGGTACAGATCATAAGACATTGCGTATTTCAACGAACTATCGCATACAGGAAGAGGGTACTCAGGTTGATGCAGAAATTGAGGCTACACTTTTTGATGCTTTGAAGTCTGGTAATCTTCTGTCACAAGATCTTGATCTTAAAACCTTTATCGATCGTGACGAACGTGCGGGAGGATCTATTATCAGTTCTCAGAAAGTGGGACCGTCAGTTGCAGAAGATATCACTTATGGTGCTATTATTTCTGTTGTATTGGCTTTGATCGCTATATTCCTTTATATCTTATTGCGTTTCCGTAATGTAGCTTTTTCAGTTGGTGCCGTTGTGGCTTTGACTGTAGATACATTATTGATTATCGGAGCTTATTCAATAGGATGGGGCTGGATGCCGTTCTCTTTGGAAATTGATCAGACTTTCATCGGTGCAATTTTGACGGCTATAGGTTATTCTATCAATGATAAGGTGGTTGTGTTCGACCGAATTCGCGAATTCTTCCATTTGTATCCTAACCGTGATCCGCAGCGTCTGTTTAATGATTCGTTGAATACGACATTGACTCGTACGTTGAATACGTCTTTGACAACTTTGATTGTTTTGTTATGTATATTGTTCCTTGGAGGAGAGAGTATACGTAGCTTTGCCTTTGCCATGATATTGGGTGTGGTTATTGGTACTTGCACTTCTATTTTCATGGCAGCTCCTGTTGCTTATCTGAGCATGGGAAAAAATATTAAGGAAGCTGATGCAGAGTAATGAGGTATAACAATAATATTCAAATAAAAAAGGGGCATATTTAATGTGTCCCTTTTTTTATTTGAATAATGAAAGTGAGTGATTGGGTACATAAAAAAATAATCGGGAAATATTTCCCGATTATTTTTTTATGTACCCCCGCCGGGAATCGAACCCGGATTGGCGGTTTAGGAAACCGTAGTTCTATCCATTGAACTACAGGGGCTCAAAAGTGACTGCAAAGATAGCTTTTTTTATTTAATAACAAATGGAAACAGTTAAAAAACACTTGGAAAAGGGAAAATAAGAAAATTTTGCTAAATTCTTTTTCAGATTATGATTTGCTATCAAAAACGCCTGTTTTATATCAAAATAATCATTGAAACTTATTTTTTTATAGCAAAATATTTTGTTTTTTAGCAATTCTTTACGAACTTTGCAATATAATAAACAGGTAAAAAGACATCAATCAATATAATCAGATAAAATATGGCAGATACATTAGAAATTAAGGAACTGGATCATGTGGTGGTCCGTTTCTCTGGTGATTCGGGCGATGGTATGCAGTTGGCTGGAAATATTTTTTCCACGGTTTCAGCCACTGAAGGAAATGATATTTGTACATTTCCGGATTATCCGGCAGATATTCGGGCTCCGCAAGGGTCATTGACGGGAGTTTCCGGATTTCAAGTGCATATCGGTGCCAACAAGGTTTTTACTCCAGGAGACAAGTGTGATGTGTTGGTGGCAATGAATGCAGCTGCACTTAAAACACAGTATAAGTATGCCAAGCCGACGGCTTGTATCATTTTGGATACAGACAGTTTCCAGGCTAAGGATTTGGAGAAAGCTGCTTTTGTTACAGATAATCCGATAGAAGAACTGGGTATTAAAAACGATGTAATTGCCGCTCCTATTACGCAGATGGTAAAAGATTGTCTGGCAGATTCAGGTATGGATAACAAGTCTGTATTGAAATGTCGCAATATGTTTGCCTTAGGTTTGGTTTGCTGGCTTTTCCAGCGTGATCTGGACACGGCTTTCAATATGCTGCGCGAAAAATTTGCAAAGAAACCGGCGGTTGCAGAAGCCAATATTAAGGTTATTCAGGCAGGATATGATTATGGAGCCAATACGCATGCTTCTGTAGCACATACTTATAAAATAGAATCCAAGGTAAAGAAGCCGGGTAAGTACATGGATATCATGGGTAATAAGGCTACGGCTTATGGATTTATTGCAGCGGCTGAAAAAGCTGGTTTGCGTCTTTTCTTAGGTTCTTATCCTATCACACCTGCGACGGATGTATTGCACGAGTTGTCTAAGCATAAAAGTTTGGGTGTTACAACCGTACAGTGTGAAGATGAGATTGCCGGTTGTGCATCTTCTGTTGGAGCTGCGTTTGCAGGAGCCTTGGCGGTAACTTCTACTTCTGGCCCAGGTGTCTGTCTTAAGTCTGAGGCTATGAATCTGGCTGTCATTACAGAACTTCCGCTTGTGATTTTGAATGTACAGCGTGGCGGCCCGTCAACAGGTTTGCCGACAAAGAGTGAGCAGACAGATCTTTTGCAGGCTTTGTTTGGTCGAAATGGAGAGTCTCCAATGCCGGTAATTGCAGCAACTTCACCGACAAACTGTTTTGATGCAGCATATAATGCATGTAAAATAGCTCTGGAGCACATGACACCGGTTGTTCTTCTTACAGACGCTTTTGTAGCTAATGGTTCAGGTGCATTTAAACTGCCCGATTTGGAGGAATATCCTGAAATCAAACCGCCTTATGTAACTCCTGAAATGGCTGGACATTATACACCATATAACAGAAATCCGGAGAATCAGGTGCGTTATTGGGCTATACCTGGTCAGGAGGGTTATACTCATATTTTAGGTGGTCTTGAAAAAGATGGTCGTACGGGTGCCATCAGTACTGATCCCGAAAATCATGATATGATGTGTAGACTTCGTGCGGAGAAAGTTGCCAAGATACCGGTACCGGATGTAGAGGTAGAAGGTTGTGTAGACGATGCTGAATTACTTATTGTCGGTTTTGGTGGAACCTATGGTCATTTGCATTCCGCAATGGATGAAATGATTGCAGGTGGCAAGAAGGTAGCTTTGGCTCATTTTTCTTATTTGAATCCTCTGCCTGCCAATACAGTGGCTGTTCTGTCGCGCTATAAAAAAGTGGTAGTTGCAGAACAGAATTTGGGTCAGTTCGCAGGTTATCTGAGAATGAAAGTCAATGGCTTTGCGCCGTATCAGTTCAATCAGGTCAAGGGACAGCCTTTTGTCGTTGCAGAGTTGGTTAACGCCTTTACTGAGATTTACAACAAATAGTCGAATATCTAAGCAGATCAAAAAATGAGCGAATATACAGCAAAAGATTATAAAAAAGGGCAGCCGCGTTGGTGCCCGGGATGTGGTGATCATTTTTTCCTGGCTTCTTTGCATAAAGCCATGGCTGAAATTGGAGTAGCTCCTCATCAGACAGCCGTTATCTCAGGAATTGGCTGTTCCAGCCGTCTTCCATATTATATGAATACCTATGCCATGCAGACAATTCATGGTCGTGCAGCAGCAATTGCAACAGGATTTAAAGTGGCTAATCCGGAGATCAGTGTATGGCAGATTTCAGGTGATGGAGATGGATTGGCTATTGGTGGTAATCATTTTATTCATGCTATCCGTCGAAACGTGGATATTAACATGATATTACTTAATAACCGCATATATGGTCTGACTAAGGGACAGTATTCTCCAACCTCTCCCCGTGGTTTTGTCAGTAAGTCTTCACCTTATGGTACAGTAGAGGATCCGTTTAATCCTGCGGAACTTTGTTTTGGTGCACGTGGTCACTTCTTTGCGCGTGCAGTTGCAACGGATGCTAACGGAACCGTGGAAATCTTGAAGGCTGCACATGCTCATAAAGGAGCCGCTGTATGTGAAATCTTGCAGAATTGTGTGATCTTCAACGATGGAACTTATGAGTCTGTATATACAAAGGAGGGACGTGCCAAACATGCCATTTATCTGGAGCACGGTAAACCTATGATCTTTGGTGAGAATAATGAGTATGGACTGATGCAGGAAGGTTTTGGTCTCAAGGTAGTTAAATTGGGAGAGAACGGTATTACGGAAAAAGATATACTTGTGCATGATGCCCATTGTGAGGATAATACACTTCATCTTAAGTTGGCGCTTATGCAAGGTCCGGATTTTCCAGTGGCATTAGGTGTGATCCGTGATGTGGATGCTCCCACTTATGACGAAGCTGTCAATGCTCAGATAGAAGAAATCAAGGCAAAGAAAGCTTATCATAATTTTAATGAGTTGTTATATACCAACGATATTTGGGAAGTGAAGGAATAATATACATACGGGTCGTATTAATTCAGATCCGGTTGAAAATAGAAACTAAAAACGACGCATTACAATAGTGCGTCGTTTTTAGTTTCTCAGTAATAAGTCAGAATAGAAGCACAATTCTTCTTTTTAATATGGAAACGTGTTGGCTTAGTGCACTTTTCCTCCATAAGCCAGATCTCCGGCATCACCTAGTCCCGGTACGATATACATGTGTTCATTCAGTTCAGGGTCGATAGCTCCGCACCAGAGCGTATAGTCGGTATCCTTGAACTTCTCGACCAGATAATCTACACCTTGTTGACTGGCTATCGTACAGCAAAGATGGACCTTTTTCGGATTTCCTTTTGTTTGGAATGCATGTAAACCAAATTCCATACTGCTTCCCGTGGCTAGCATCGGATCTGCTATTATCAGAGTCTTTCCGGTGAGGTCAGGGGTGGCGATGTATTCGATGTGAATGCCTACATCATGGCATTCTTTGTCTTTGTAAAAACGAAATGCAGAGACGAAAGCATTGTCGGCCTGGTCGAATACGTTGAGAAAACCCTGATGAAATGGCAAACCGGCCCGGAAAATGGTTCCAAGTACGATATTCTCGTCAGGTAAGTCAGTCGGTGCAATACCTAAAGGGGTTTGGATTTCATGAGTATGATAGGTCAGTTCCTTGCTGATTTCATACGCCATAACTTCGCCTATGCGTTCAAGATTACGTCGGAAACGGGCACGGTCTTTTTGAATATGTATGTCTCTCAGCTCTGCCATGTATTTGTTGACAATGGAATGCTTTTCAGCGAAATTAATAACTTTCATACGCTAAGATGTTAATTGGTTCGACAGACAAAAATAACAAAAACTTTGGAGAAGTGTAAACTCTGTTTAGCAATTGTGGTATTCCGTTTTCTCTTTTGGGAAAATTAACGGAATAATGGTTGGAATTAAGAAAAATAATTGCATCAAAAATTTTATTTGCAGGCAAAACTTCGTAATTTTGTAGTCGGAATCAGGATTAGAAATATTATAACTTTATAATAATAACCAATTTTTATCTTATAGAAAAATGGCAAATATTGATTTGAGTAAGTACGGTATTACTGGTGCCGTTGAGATTCTTCACAATCCGTCATACGACGTATTGTATGCAGAAGAAACCAAAGCAGGTTTGGAAGGTTATGAAAAGGGTAAAGAGACTGAGCTTGGCGCAGTTAACGTTATGACAGGTATCTACACCGGTCGTTCTCCTAAGGATAAGTTCATCGTTAAGGATGCAACTTCTGAGAACACTGTATGGTGGACATCTGACGAGTATAAGAACGACAATAAGCCTGTTACTCCTGAGGCTTGGACTGTATTGAAAGATTTGGCTGCTAAGGAACTTTCTAACAAGCGCCTTTTCGTAGTTGACGCATTCTGCGGCGCTAACGAAAGTACTCGTTTGAAGGTTCGTTTCATTGTTGAGGTTGCATGGCAGGCTCACTTTGTAACCAACATGTTCATCCGTCCGACAGCTGAAGAATTGGCTAACTTCGGTGAACCTGACTTCGTTGTTTACAACGCTTCCAAGGCTAAAGTTGAGAACTACAAGGAACTTGGCTTGAACTCTGAAACAGCAGTTGTATTCAACTTGACTACTAAGGAACAGGTTATCCTGAACACTTGGTACGGTGGTGAGATGAAGAAGGGTATGTTCTCTATGATGAACTACTACAACCCATTGCGTGGTATCGCTTCAATGCACTGCTCTGCAAACACTGACAAGGAAGGCAAGAGTTCTGCTATCTTCTTCGGTTTGTCTGGTACAGGTAAGACTACCCTTTCTACAGATCCGAAGCGTCTGTTGATCGGTGATGACGAGCACGGATGGGATAACGAAGGTGTATTCAACTACGAAGGTGGTTGCTACGCTAAGGTTATCAACCTTGACAAGGAGTCTGAGCCGGATATCTACAATGCTATCAAGCGTGACGCTTTGTTGGAGAACGTAACTGTTGCTGAAGATGGTAAGATTGACTTCGCTGATAAGAGCGTAACTGAGAACACTCGTGTATCTTATCCTATCTATCACATCGAAAATATCGTTAAGCCGGTTTCTAAGGGTCCTCATGCTAAGCAGGTTATCTTCCTGTCAGCTGATGCATTCGGCGTATTGCCTCCTGTGTCAATCCTGAGCCCTGAACAGGCTCAGTACTACTTCCTGTCTGGTTTCACTGCTAAGTTGGCTGGTACAGAGCGTGGTATCACTGAACCGACTCCGACATTCTCAGCTTGCTTCGGTGCTGCTTTCTTGAGCTTGCATCCTACTAAATATGCTGAGGAACTCGTTAAGAAGATGGAAATGACTGGTGCTAAGGCATACTTGGTTAACACTGGTTGGAATGGTACTGGCAAGCGTATCTCTATCCGTGATACTCGTGGTATCATCGATGCTATCCTCGATGGTTCTATCGACAAGGCTCCGACTAAGACTATTCCTTACTTCGACTTTGTTGTACCTACAGAGTTGCCGGGTGTTGATCCTAATATTCTTGATCCGCGTGACACTTACAAGTGTGCTTGCGAGTGGGAAGAGAAAGCTAAGGATTTGGCTAATCGCTTCATCAAGAACTTCTCTAAGTTCACAGGTAACGAGGCTGGTAAGGCTTTGGTTGCTGCTGGTCCGAAGTTGTAATTTAAAATTAAGCCCTTATAATGTGGCCGCACTGAAAAGTGCGGCCTTTTTTGTTTTTAATTTCTATATATTATAGCTTTTTGTCAGGGATGCTGTATCTTGATGGATTGCTGTTCTTGACAATGACTTTTTGCTGGATTATTCTGACGGGAACTGATCTAAATGCCGCAAAAAGGTGATATTTGAATTCAAAAAGTATATTTATTTATTGTTATTTGAATTTTATTTAAATAAAAGGCAGATGAAACTTATATTTTGATTATCTTTGCAACTCAAAATCACTAACTTTGTTATGAAAAAAATTATTTCTTCACTTTTTTTGTTGCTATTGTGTTTTACTGCAAGTGCACAAATGCAGGAGCCTGTGAAGTTTTCAGTTACTCAAAAGACGTTGTCGGATACGGAATTTGAGATTGTATTCACAGGTAAGGTAGAAGCCGGTTGGCATGTCTATTCTACGGACATACCCGATGGAGGTCCTACTCCGGCTGCAATTATCTTTGATCAAATCAAAGGAGTTGAACCCGTAGGAAAATTGAAACCGGCAGGAAAGGTTGTCAAGCAGTTTGATAATCTGTTTGAAATGGAAGTCAGTTATATGGAAGGTCAGGCTACTTTTATACAGAAAATGCGTATAACTGGTGCTGATTATTCTGTAAAGGGAATATTGACTTATGGTGCATGCAATGATGAAAACTGTATTCCTCCTTCTGAAGTAGGTTTTTCTTTTTCTGGAAAAGGAAAGGCTGGATCTGCAGCAGAGGATAAGGATATGAAGGAACAGGAAGAAGTTGAAGAAGTAGCTGCGGTTTCGGATACGCTAAAGGCTGATTCTGTTGTAGCAACGGCAGTAGCAGACAGTGTGCCGGCATCTGTTGCAGGAAGTGATTATTGGGCACCGGTCATTGATGAACTTGCGGCCTATGGTGAATCAGCTTCCAATGCTGTGTCACAAGCTTGGTGGAAAATATTCTTATTGGGCTTTCTTGGTGGACTTGTTGCCTTGCTGACTCCTTGTGTATGGCCGATTATTCCGATGACGGTCAGTTTCTTCCTTAAACGGTCCGGAGACAAGAAAAAAGGTATACGTGACGCATTTACTTATGGTATCAGTATTGTAGTGATTTATGTGCTTTTGGGACTGGTTATCACCGGTATCTTTGGTGCCAGTGCACTTAATGCTTTATCTACCAATGCTATTTTTAATATATTCTTCTGTTTGATGCTATTGGTCTTTGCGGCCAGTTTCTTTGGTGCGTTTGAGCTGACTCTACCGTCTTCATGGAGTAATGCAGTGGACTCAAAGGCTGAATCAACAACAGGTTTCCTGAGCATATTCTTGATGGCCTTTACATTGGCTTTGGTGTCTTTCTCTTGTACCGGTCCGATTATTGGTTTCCTTTTGGTTGAGGTTTCCACTTCTGGCAGTGTGTTGGCGCCTACAATTGGTATGTTGGGATTTGCGATAGCGTTGGCTTTGCCATTTTCATTGTTTGCTTTATTCCCTACATGGCTGAAACAGATGCCTAAGTCAGGCAACTGGATGAACTGTGTGAAGGTTTGCTTGGGATTTGTGGAACTTGCATTTGCATTGAAGTTCCTTTCTGTAGCTGACTTGGCGTATGGATGGCATATTCTGGATCGTGAGACCTTCCTTGCCTTGTGGATTGCTATATTTGGTCTGTTAGGATTGTATTTGTTGGGTAAGATCCGTTTTCCGCATGATGAGGATGAGGATGGACGTATAAGTGTGTCACGTTTCTTCCTGGCTCTGCTTTCCATAGCTTTTGCCATTTACATGATTCCTGGTTTGTGGGGTGCTCCATTGAAAGCTATCAGTGCATTCTCACCGCCGATGAAGACACAGGATTTTAATCTCTATGATAATGAGGTGAAAGCACAGTTTATGGATTACGATGCAGGAATGGCTTATGCACGTCAGCATAACAAACCGGTTATGATTGATTTTACCGGTTATGGTTGTGTGAATTGCCGTAAGATGGAACTGGCAGTTTGGGTGGATCAGAAAGTCGCAGATATTATGAATAACGACTATGTCCTGATTACGCTTTACGTAGATGATAAAACTCCATTAGCCGAGAAGATCACTGTTGTTGAGAACGGACAGGAACGTACCTTGCGTACAATTGGTGATAAATGGAGTTATCTGCAACGCGTAAAATTTGGTGCTAATGCTCAGCCTTTCTACGTTTTGTTGGATAATGAAGGTAAACCGCTGAACAAATCCTATTCGTATGATGAAGATGTCAGCAAGTACATTGATTTCTTGCAGACAGGATTGAAGAACTACAAAAAATAAAGGGATAAAACTCGTTTTTTAACAATAGGGCGGAAGTAACAGATTAACAAACTGTTGCTTCCGTTTTTATTTTGTCTGGCCATGGATGTTGATAAAAACTTGCAATATAATTTTTGGAGCTAAAGGCTAAAAGCGTTATCTTTGTCCACGTACAGGTGTTCCTGATAGCCATTTGTATGGCAGCAGAAGGAATGAAAAGGGAACCGGGTGTAATTCCCGGACAGCCCCGCTGCTGTGATCTCTTTGTAAATACATTCCATAAGGAAAAACCACTGTTTCTGACATGGGGAAGCGGGAAGGTATGGGATGTGAGAAAGTCAGAAGACCTGCCTGTATGCAAGATAGTTGCGCCTCGGGATTAGGGCGAATTATATGATATTGTGGAATCTTGTGGGTATGAATGTGAATGACGAAGTCCTCGATTGCAGACGAGGATAAGGATTTTTCGGCCTTAATAATAAAAACAATGATACAGACTGTAGTAAAACGAGACGGACGGATAGTCGGATTTAATGTTCAGAAAATTGCAGATGCCATTCGAAAAGCCATGGTACATACGGAGCTTGGAGAGAATGAAGATCTGATTCATCTGATTTGTGAGCATGTGTCCAACCGCGGTAAGGTGCAGATGACTGTAGAGGAAATACAGGATGCGGTAGAAGTTGAATTGATGAAGAGTCGCAGAAAAGATGTGGCACAAAAGTACATAGCCTACCGTAATCAACGTAGTATAGCCAGAAAGGCCAAGACGCGTGACATGTTTCTTGAGATTATCAATATCAAATCCAATGATGTCACTCGTGAGAATGCCAATATGAATGCGGATACACCGGCTGGTATGATGATGAAGTTTGCGAGTGAAACAACCAAGCCTTTTGTAGATGATTATTTGTTGAGTGAGGAAGTAAAAGATGCGGTTACCCATCATTATTTGCATATTCATGATAAGGATTATTATCCGACCAAGAGCTTGACTTGCGTGCAGCATCCGTTGGATAAGGTTTTGAAAAATGGTTTTTCTGTAGGACATAGTGAATCCCGTCCGGCAAAAAGAATAGAAACTGCTGGTATCCAGGCTTGTATTTCTCTTGAAACGGCCCAAAATGAAATGCATGGCGGTCAGGCCATACCTGCATTTGATTTTTATCTGGCGCCTTATGTGCGGGCTACTTTTATTGAAGAAATCAAAGTACTTGAGAATTTGACCGGTCAGGATTATTCGGCACTTTATGACAGTCCTGTAGATGATTATCTGTCCAAGCCTCTTGACGGACTGGATGGACAGGAGCGTATTTTGCAACATGCCATGAACAGAACGGTATCCAGAGTACATCAGGCAATGGAAGCTTTTATTCATAACATGAATACGATACATTCTCGTGGTGGTAACCAGGTTGTGTTCAGTTCGGTCAATTATGGTACGGATACCTCAGCAGAAGGACGTTGTGTTATCCGGGAGATTCTGCGGAGTACTTATGAAGGAGTGGGAAACGGAGAGACTGCTATTTTCCCTATCCAGATATGGAAGAAAAAACGAGGTGTCAGTTATTTGCCGGAGGATAGAAATTATGATCTGTATAAGTTGGCTTGTAAGGTGACTGCACGTCGCTTTTTTCCGAATTTCATTAATTTGGATGCTACTTTCAATCAGCATGAAGATTGGAAGGCTGATGATCCCATGCGTTATATTTATGAGACGGCTACGATGGGATGCCGGACCCGAGTCTTTGAGAATCGTTTCGGCCCGAAAACATCAATAGGACGAGGCAATATTTCTTTTTCAACATTAAATATCGTGCGTCTGGCCATTGAATGCCGGACGATAAAGAATAAGGAAGAACGTATTGCGGCATTTTTTGCGAAGCTGGATCATTTGTTGGAAATTACAGCGCGTCAGTTGCACGAGCGCATGCAGTTTCAGCAGACTGCTTTTGCCAAGCAGTTTCCTTTGGTCATGAGTATGCTGTGGTTGGGATCAGAACGTCTGAAACCTAATGATACAATTGCCTCTGTAATTAATCAGGGTACCTTGGGTATCGGTTTCATAGGTTTGGCAGAATGTCTTGTTGCTTTGGTTGGCAAACACCATGGTGAGGACGAGGAGGCTCAGCGTTTGGGCTTAAAGATCGTAACATATATGCGGGACAGAGCAAATGATTTTTCTGAACGTTATCAGCATAATTATAGTGTGCTGGCCACGCCGGCTGAAGGGCTTTCCGGTCGTTTTACCAAGGCGGACAGAAAAGATTTCGGAGTGCTTGAGGGGATAACTGACCGTGAGTATTATACTAATTCCAATCATGTACCGGTCTATTATCATTGCAGTGCCCGTCATAAGGCGGAAGTCGAAGGACCTTATCATGATCTGACGCGGGGTGGACACATCTTTTATGTGGAGATGGATGGTGATGCTACTCATAATCCAGAAGCGATCATGCGTGTGGTTGATATGATGGATAAATATAATATCGGTTACGGATCAGTTAATCATAATCGTAACCGTTGTATGGATTGTGGTTATGAAAATGCTGATGCAAAAATGGATGTGTGTCCAAAGTGTGGCAGTAAGGATATTGATCGTTTGCAGCGTATAACCGGTTATCTTGTTGGTACTACAGAACGCTGGAACAAGGCTAAACTGGCGGAATTGAACGATCGGGTTATTCATTCACAATATGATGCAGACAAATGATTTCTGTAATTAAGATAGTAGAAGATACCACAGTGGACGGTCCTGGTTTCAGGACCTCCATTTATGCGGCAGGCTGTCCGAATGCTTGTCCGGGATGTCATAATCCTCAGTCATGGAATATTGAACATGGACGACAAATGAGTACGGAGGATATTATGTCTGTCATCCGCGAAGATGAGTTCGCGGATGTGACATTCAGTGGAGGAGATCCTATGTTTCAGCCTGAAGGATTTGCCGAACTGGCCAAAACAATTAAAAAAGAAACAACCAAAACAATTTGGTGTTATACCGGTTATGTTTTTGAAACGCTCGTACGTAATCCTAAACAAAGTGAACTGCTGAAGTGGATAGATGTTCTTGTAGATGGTCCTTATATGGAGTCTTGCCGTGATACGGATCTTTTGTTCAGAGGAAGTCGTAATCAGCGTCTTATTGATGTACCGGAGTCGTTAAGATGCGGCAGAGTAGTGCCTTACCAGATTTAATCCGTATTACTGTCTTTGCGGCATATTTCCAGTAATTCTCTGAATGTCCTGTGTAAGGTGGGGTGAATAGTATCTGGAGCAATTTCTGCCAATGGTTCCAACACGAACAGTCGTTTGTGCATGAGTGGATGTGGCAATGTAAGATGGTTGGTTGTATTGCCATGATCTGGGGTAATGTCCTTGTCTATGATGTTATCATCGTATAGTAACAGGTCAATATCGATCGTTCGGTCTGCATAACCCAGTTTTGTGCTTTTATGAGTACGTCCCAGTTCACGTTCTATTTCCTGGGTGATGATCAGGATTTTCTCCGGAGCAAGTCTGGTCTGAAACAAGGCTGCTGCATTAAGGAAAGGATGTTCGGAAACAAAACCCCAGGGAGCTGTTTCATAAAAAGCGGAAAGGCGCAAACAAGAGCCTATCCGCTTTGTAATAAGGTTAATGGTCTGGTGCAGGATCTGTTTCCTTTCTCCCAGATTGCTGCCCAAACCAAGATAAAGTAAAGCCATTAGTCGTTAAGAATAAGCATGGCATCACCGTAGGTGCCAAAACGATAACCTTCTTTAAGTGCTTCCTTGTATGCTCTCATAACGAGATCATAGCCGCCGTATGCCGCTGTCAGCATCAGCAAGGTGCTGTAAGGCATATAGAAATTGGCAACCATGCAGTTGGCCACGTTGAATTCGTAAGGTGGGAAGATGAATTTATTGGTCCATCCTGTGAATTCCTTCAAATGTCCGTCTGTACCTACTGCTGTTTCAATAGTACGTTGTACGGTCGTACCTACTGCACATACCCTGTGTCCGTTGTCTTTGGCTGTATTGACAATGCGGCAAGCTTCTGCAGAGACAAACATTTCCTCGCTGTCCATTTTATGTTTGGTCAGGTCTTCTACATCTATATCCCGGAAGCTGCCCAATCCGCAGTGCATGGTGATAAAGGCAAAGTCGATACCTTTTATCTCCAGACGCTTCATCAGTTCTCGAGAGAAATGTAATCCGGAACTAGGGGCAGTAACAGCACCTTCATTTTTGGCAAATATGCATTGGAAGCGCTCCATATCTTCCGGTTCGGCCGGACGGTTGACAATGTGTTTGGGCAGTGGGGCTTCACCAAGGGCATAAAGAGCAGCCTTGAAATCATCATGCGGGCCGTCATAGAGAAAACGCAAGGTGCGTCCGCGTGATGTCGTGTTGTCGATTACTTCAGCAACCATAGAATCGTCTTCGCCGAAGTAAAGCTTGTTACCGATACGGATCTTACGTGCAGGGTCGACGAGTACATCCCACAGACGAAGTTCTTCATTTAGTTCTCTAAGCAGGAATACTTCGATACGTGCACCGGTTTTTTCCTTATTGCCGTATAAACGGGCTGGGAATACCTTGGTATCATTGAAGATAAAGACGTCTTTGTCATCGAAATAATCAAGTATGTCCTTGAAATATTGACGATGTTCGATGTCGCCGCTTTTTTTATGTAACACCATCAGACGTGATTCATCTCGGTTACGGGATGGATAAAGTGCGATTTGCTCCTCGGGAAGCTTGAATTTGAATTGTGATAGTTTCATAATTGCGTAGACTCTTATGGGTGATAAAAAATTATTATTCTTCTGATTGTTCTATTGTTTGTTGCTCCAGCCACTGTGCAAAATGGTCTATGGAAAGACAGTTTTCGACCTTGATTTCTCCCACACGTGTCCGGCGAAGTCCGGTCAGGTGTGCACCGCTGTCCAAAGCCTGTCCGATATCTCTGGCTAAAGCTCTGATATAGGTGCCTTTGCTGCAGACTACCCTTATGGTGATATCTGGTAGTTGACAGTCTGTCAATTCGATTTCATCAATGATGAGAGTTTTGGCTTTCAGCTGTACATCCTCTCCCTTTCTGGCAAGGTCGTAGGCTCTTGATCCGTTCACTTTGCAGGCAGAGAAAGTGGGTGGAACCTGTTCTATCCTGCCCATAAATTTTTTCAGGACTTCTGTAACAAGTTCTTTGGTGATGTGCTCTGTCGGGTAAGTGGCATCAATAGGTTTTTCCAGATCGAATGAGGGTGTAGTGGCGCCTAGTCTGATATGGGCAATGTATTCCTTGGTATGCGACTGTAATTCTTCGATCTTTTTGGTTGCTTTACCTGTACATAGAATGAGTACACCGGTGGCCAAAGGATCGAGTGTACCGGCATGGCCTACTTTAAGTTTTTTGACACCCAGTTTTTGACAGATCAGATAGCGGGCTTTGGCCACAAGGGCAAAAGAGGTCCAGCCATATGGCTTGTCAAAAGCCAGGATTTCTCCTTCTTTGAAATTCACTAATAGAGTTTTTTTAAGGGATTAGGCCATCAGGTTAGCCAGCACAATACTGACTCCGACAATGGCACAATAGATGGCGAAATAGATTAATTTTCCTTTTTTGACAATGTTGATCATCCATTTGCAGGCAAAGCATCCGGAGATGAAGGCTGCCAGAAAACCGACTGTCAGAGGTAATAGTTCGATGCTTCCAGTGACAACTTCCGCGCCATGTCTGATACCTTTGATGATATTAAGCAAGGCTTCTCCTAATATGGGCGGAATCACCATCAGGAAGGAGAACTGAGCCAGTTGTGACTTGTTATTGCCCAGAAGAAGGCCGGTTGCAATAGTAGAGCCGGAACGGGAAAGTCCCGGAAGAACGGCACATGCTTGTGCCAGTCCGATAATAAAAGCGTCTTTCAGTGATATGCTTTCTTTCTGTCGAGGTTTGGCAAAATAAGAAAATGTTAGTAACAACGCTGTTATAATCAGGCAAATACCGACTACAAGAAGACCACTTCCAAAAATGGCTTCTACGGTATCTTTAAAGAAGACACCGACTATTCCTACCGGTATCATGGAAATGATGATGTTCAGTACATAGCGCTGCTCGTTATTGATACCTGGTGTCTTGAAGTCGAATAGTCCTTTGAATATCCATACGATTTCTTTCCATAAGATAACCAGAGTACTGAGTACGGTAGCAACATGAACGGCAATCGTAAAAGTCAGGTTTTCTTCTCCCGTCATGTCGAAAAAGTTAGATGCGATGGCCAGGTGTCCGCTACTGCTTACAGGCAGATACTCTGTCAGGCCTTGTAATATTCCCATCAAAAGGGCTTCTGTTGTATTCATAGGTCAGATACTGATACAGTTATAAATTAGTTTCATTTTTTTCTTCAATGACAGGATTTTCTGTCTTAAGCATGTCGGTCTGCTGATTGTCTGGGGTTTCAGCGTGATCCGGAGATTTGTGCAGGATGGCATAGATGATAAAGAGAAAACCAAAAACACAGACGATAGGTGCGACTTTGATTCTTCTTGCACTGAAAATTTCCGGATTGAAGAAGTCTTCAGAACTGCCGGAACCGGACATGAGAATAAAACCGATGATGACAATGACCATACCAACGGCCAATAAAGTGAAATTCATTCTTCCGAATGCAAAATTTCTTTTGTCCATAATGAATATAGTATTTGAGTTGATAATTATTTCAGAACAGGTTAATAGACCTCGCTGGCTTTCTTTCTCAGGTATTTATTGGTGGAAATATAAGTACATACCAATGTGAGTGTGAGGCTGATGACAATGACCAGGATACCGATGCACAGTAACATCATATCATCAAAATAAACGGTTGTAGACGGGTCATAGCGAGTAATCATCTGTATACCTCCGAACAACAAGCCATTGGCTACAAGGGCAGCTGTCAATCCCATGTAGAAGCTTCTGCTCATGAATGGTCGCCTGATGAAACCGCGTGTGGCGCCGACCAGTTTCATGGTTCTGATCACAAATCTGCTGGCATAGAGACTGAGTCGGACCGTATTGTTGATCAGGGCAACTGAAACAAGGGTTAGCAAACCGGCCAAAAACAGGAAAACATAGCTCAGATGATGCAGGTTGTTATTGATGGCATCTACCAGTTCTTTCTGGTAAATGACATCATCCGTCATAGGCTGCTCTTTCAGATAGGCGGAGATCCAGTTCAAACTGTCGGAATTGGAGTATGCAGCTTTCATGTGTATTTCAAAAGATGCGGTGAATGGATTGGCGCCTAAAAAATCAGACGGGTCACTTCCCATTGCTTTGATTTGTTCTTTCAGAGCCTGCTCTTTTGAGATATAATCAATCCGTGAAACGAATCTTTCGGTTGACAATCGTGCTTTCAGAGTTGTCAGTTCAGATTCTGTGGCCTCTTCTGAAAGTAGTACGGTGACGGTCAGGTCCTCCTTGACTGAGTCCGAGAGGCGTCTGGCCAGGAACACAGACAGGAATACCATTCCTAACAGTACGAGCACCAGTGTCGTACTGATAAAAGTTGTAAACCATTGCAGACTGAGTGTGCCTTTTGCTTTTTTCATCTTGATGCTGGAGAAATGATTTCACCTTTTAAAGTTGCAGAAGAACTGTCTGTGATCCGGACTTGTACGAAATCGCCGATGTGACAGTCCTGACGGTCGAATACAACCACTTTGTTTTGTTCTGTACGACCGAAAAGTTGTTCGCGTGAACGTTTGCTTACGCCTTCAACCAGCACTTCATATACATGGCCTATACAGCGCTTGTTGCTTTCTGCTGAAAGCTCGTTCTGCAGGGCGATCAGTTCATTCAGACGTCTGATCTTTGTTTCTTCCGGAATGTCATCTGTAAAGTGGGTTGCAGCATAAGTTCCCGGTCGTTCTGAATACTTGAACATGAAGGCACTGTCATAGGCGCATTCGCGCATGAGGGAAAGGGATTCCTGATGATCTTCTTCAGTTTCCGTACAGTAGCCTGAGAAAATATCAGTTGAAAGACCGCATTCCGGAATAATACGGCGTATGGCGGCCACGCGGTCCAAATACCATTCCCGAGTGTATTTGCGGTTCATGAGTTTCAATATGCGGTTGCTTCCGCTTTGAACTGGAAGATGGATATGACGGCATACGTTGGGTTCTTCGGCAATGACTTGCAGAGTTTCATCACTCATATCTTTCGGATGTGATGTTGTAAAGCGTACGCGCATGTGTCCTGCTTCATGTGCTACGCGGCGTAGCAAAGCCGGAAAAGTGATGTCCTTTCCTTCAGGATCATGCCAGCAGTAGGAGTTGACATTCTGTCCAAGAAGAGTCACTTCCTTATAGCCCTTTGCTTTCAAATCCCTTACTTCATTGAGGATACTTTCTATGTCGCGGCTACGTTCCCGTCCTCTGGTATAGGGAACAATACAATAATGACAGAAGTTGTTGCATCCGCGCATGATACTGACAAATCCCGATATATGGGGGCCGCAGATGCGTTCGGGAATGACATCTCGGTAGGTTTCCGTTGTCGAGAGTTCTACATTGATGGCTTTGTGGCCGGCTTCTACCTGAGCAATCAGATCTGGAAGTGAAAGATATGAATCAGGTCCTGCCACAACGTCTACATGATGCTCTTCAATCAGTTTTTCTTTAACTCGTTCGGCCATACATCCTAAGACGCCGATAATGAGCGACCGCCCTTTTCGGCGGATGGCCTGAAAGTAGTCCAGGCGATTGAGTATTTTTTGTTCGGCATTGTCACGGACAGAGCAGGTATTAAGGAAGACAGCATCTGCGTCATCAAGTGTCTGGGTATTTTCATATCCGGCCATTTGCATGATAGAGGCCACAACCTCACTGTCGGCTACGTTCATCTGGCAGCCGTATGTTTCAATAAAAAGCTTTTTCATTATTTATCTTAAGATTTGGATGCAAAGATAGCTATTTTATTAATGACTAGCATCATATATTAGGGGTAAAGAATCGGAATATAGACTATTTAGTTTTAAAAAACGTTAATAATAACTCCTTTTTTTGTAGCGGATTTTGTTATATAAAGGAATATTTCCATTTTTGCAGTTGAATAAAAAACATTAGATTTTTTCATAGTTAAGGTTTAGTTTAGAGGAAAGGAGCTGTGAAGTTCCTTTCCTCTTTTTATAAGAGCGCCATCGGACTTGATCATTTACATGTAATGCAGTTTGTCATTTGTTTTCGCCTGCTTTTAAATATACGTCATATTGAAGAATGTATTTCCGTACGTTTTTCCTGTTATGAGAGATTTGTGACAAAATGAAGGTTTTATTGAATTAAATCTGAATAAACGGCTTGCTCTGGATTAATTTAAAAAAAATAGTTAACTTTGTGGGCATATCATATAAGTAACAATTAAGCATCAATTCTATGGGATTCAACATTTTCACTGCTGCTGAGGCAGCTTCGTTAGTTCAGGATGGGGATACCATCGGTCTGAGCGGTTTTACGCCGGCCGGTGTTCCTAAAAGTATACCGGCAGAAATCGCTAAAAAAGCGGAGGCAGAACATGCTGGCGGCCGAAATTTCAAAATCAATATTTTTACAGGAGCATCTACCGGTCAGAGTTGTGACGGTATGTTGGCCAATGCTCAGGCTATTAAGTTCAGAGCTCCATATACAACCAATAAGGATTTCCGTTCGCATGTGAATAAGAATGAGATCTCTTATTCTGATTTGAATCTGTCTAATATGGCTACTCAGATTCGTCAGGGGTATCTTGGTAAGATAGATTGGGCTATTATTGAAGCTTGCGAAGTGGAGCAAGTGGGTGACATGGCCCGTATTTATCTGACTGCAGCCGGTGGTATCTGTCCGACAATCTGCCGTTTGGCTCAAAAGGGTATCATCATTGAGCGGAATGCTTTCCATAGCAAAAGCTGTATGGGTATTCATGACGTATATGAGATTGAGGATCACCCATATCGTAAACCGATCATGATCATGAAAGCCAATGACCGTATAGGAAAACCTTATGTGGAAGTACCGGCCAGCCGTATTAAGGGTATTGTGGAGTGTAACATTCCTGATGAGGCTCGTGCTTTCAAGGATCCGGATCCTATCACAACTCAGATTGGTATGAATGTGGCTGACTTCCTGTTGTCTAATCTGAAGAGTGGAAAGATACCGCCTACATTCCTGAATCTTCAGAGTGGTGTGGGCAGTGGTGCCAATGCTGTTTTGGGTGCGTTGGGACAGTGTCCGGATGTACCGAATTTCAATATTTATACCGAGGTGTTGCAGGATGCTCCGGTACAGCTGATGCGCGAGGGACGTGTGCTTTCTGCTTCAGCCTGCTCTCTTACAGTAACCAATGAATGCTTGCAGGGAATTTACAATGATATGGATTTCTTTAAGGATAAGTTGGTTTTGCGTCCGTCTGAGATCTCCAATTCTCCTGAAGTGATTGCACGTATTGGGGTATGTTCTCTTAATACGGCTATTGAAGTTGATATTTATGGTCATGTCAATTCAACCAAGATCTGTGGAACCAAGATGATGAATGGAATCGGAGGATCTGCTGATTTTACCAACAATGCTTATTTGAGTATATTTACTTGTGGATCTACAACAAAGGGTGGAGCCATCAGCAGTATTGTGCCGTTCTGTTCTCATGTAGACCATACCAGTCATTTTGTGGATGCGGTAATTACAGAATATGGCGTTGCGGATTTACGTGGAAAATGTGCGATGGAGAAGGCCGAGGAGTTGATAAAGGTCGCTCATCCGGATTATCGTCCTATGTTGCGTGACTATCTGAAATATGCAGAACGTTTCGGCGGACATACCCATCATTGCCTTTCTGCAGCATTTGCGATGCACGACACTTATGTGCGTAAGGGAGATATGCGTCTGACAGATTGGGCAGAATACGTGAAGTAGAAACCGGTTCAGACGATGTGACGAGGACAGTCTTTCTGCAATTTTAAAATATGTGGAAAGCCTGTCCTTGTTTAATATATAAAGTTCTTTTTACTTAAAAAAAATTAAGTATGCTGACAAAATGAAACAGGATTATAGACTTTTGTTGTATTTTTGTTGGCTGAAACGAAACCATAGTAACAATAGAATTCATAAATGATGAAAAGAATTACTACCTATCTGGCCATGTTCATGAGTGGCAGCATGCTTTTCGCGCAGCAAGCATTGACTCCGGAAGTGCTTGATAAACTGGAACATAGTTATGGCAAGACTTCTGCAGACAAGGCCATCCGGAATGCTTTGAATTCCAATCCCATAAAGAAACTGGTCGGCAATGCGGAGCAGGCTGCAGAGCCGGATGCCGAGTTCAGTGTGAAAGTGAACAGTTCCGGTATTACGGATCAGCAGTCCAGTGGACGTTGCTGGTTGTTCACCGGTATGAATGTGCTGCGTGCACAGGTCATGGCCCGTACGGGAATGAAAAATTTCCAGTTCTCACAGGTCTATAATTTCTTTTATGACCAGTTGGAGAAGAGCAATCTTTTTTTGCAGGGTGTAATAGATACGCGTAAAAAACCGATGGATGACAAAATGGTAGAATGGCTGTTCCGTAATCCGCTGAGTGACGGTGGCCAGTTTACCGGTATATCCGATCTGTTTACCAAATATGGTGTGGTTCCTAAGGAAGTCATGGCCGAGACATACAGTAGCGACAATACTTCGGAAATCGCTTCACTGATGAAGCGTAAGCTCAGGGAGTATGGTCTGCAGCTTCGTGACCTGTCAGAGCAGGGTAAAAATGAGGCTCAGCTGGAACAGCAGAAGGTTGAAATGCTGAAGACAATTTACAAAATGCTGGTTTATGCTTATGGAGAACCGGTCAAGACCTTTAAATGGGCGCCTAAGAAAGATGGTAAGATCGTAGGTGAAGAAAAGGAATATACGCCTCAAAGCTTTTATAAGGAAGTTTGCGGAGGAGAGGATCTTAATGCTGATTATGTCATGTTGATGAATGATCCGTCACGTGAATATAATAAGGTATATGAGATAGACTATGACCGTCATACTTATGATGGGCATAACTGGTTGTATCTTAATTTGCCGATAGAGGAAATCAAGAAAATGGCCATTGCCAGTCTGAAAGACAGTACGATGATGTATTTCAGTTGTGATGTGGGTAAATTCCTCGACAGCAAACGTGGTACTCTTGATCTGAAGAATTATGATTATGAAAGTTTGTTCGGTACGACTTTTGGAATGAACAAGAAACAGCGTATCCAGAGTTTTGACAGTGGCAGTACACATGCCATGACGCTTATGGCTGTTGATTTGGATGCTGACGGCAAGCCGACCAAATGGATGGTTGAAAACAGCTGGGGAGCTTCGGCAGGTTATAAGGGTCATCTTATCATGACGGATGAATGGTTTGATGAATATATGTTCAGGGTTGTTGTCAACAAGAAATATTGTCCGGCAGAGATCCTTAAACTGTTGAATCAAAAACCGGTTCGTTTGCCGGCATGGGATCCTATGTTTCAGAATGAACAGTAATGCTTTAAATTAAAAACAAATAAACAAGAATTAGGAATATGAAGAAAATCAGAGCTGCAGTAGTAGGCTATGGAAATATTGGCCACTACACATTACAGGCATTGGAGGCTGCGCCAGATTTCGAGGTTGCAGGTATCGTACGTCGTCAAGGTGCAGAAAACAAACCTGAGGAATTGTCCAAATATGAAGTGGTAAAGGATATACGTGAGTTGAAGGATGTAGATGTAGCTATTCTGGCTACACCGACCCGTAGCGTGGAAAAATACGCCAAGGAGATTCTTGCTCTTGGTATCAATACCGTAGATAGTTTTGATATTCATACACAGATTACTTCATTGCGTCGCTCTCTTGACGAGTCTGCAAAAGCCGGAAAAGCGGTCTCAATTATTTCAGCAGGCTGGGATCCGGGTAGCGATTCAGTGGTTCGTGCCATGTTGCAGGCTATTGCACCGAAAGGTATTACCTATACTAACTTCGGACCGGGTATGAGTATGGGACATACGGTTGCTGTGAAGGCTGTGGAAGGTGTCAAGGCCGCTTTGTCCATGACCATTCCTACAGGTACAGGCATACACCGCCGTATGGTATATATTGAGGTGAAAGAGGGTTATGAGTATGAGAAAGTGGCAGCTGCCATTAAGGCTGATCCTTACTTTGTCAATGATGAGACTCATGTGATTCAGGTACCTTGCGTAGACGAGCTTCTGGATATGGGACACGGTGTGAATCTGACAAGAAAAGGTGTTTCAGGAAAAACCCAGAACCAGTTGTTTGAGTTTAACATGCATATCAACAATCCGGCATTGACCGGTCAGGTACTGGTTTGTGTGGCCCGTGCTTCAATGAAGCAGCAGCCAGGTTGTTATACGATGATTGAGATACCGGTCATCGATCTGTTGCCGGGTGAACGCGAGGAGTTGATTGCTCATTTGGTATAAGGCTGAAGTTTGATTTCCCCGATAAAGGGAATGCATACTGGCAGGATAACCGGACATTTGCCATAGATAGAGGCCGGTTATCCTGTCTTTTTTATTTTGAGGTGAGAGTTTGCATTAAGGTGTCATTTCTGTTTCATCAGCCGGAGGCCTTTGTCTTTTTCTTCGTTTCTGTTTCATGGAAATGATCTTCTTATTATTTTTGTTGTGGAATTAATCAAGTAGGGAATGATGAGAAAGATAACGTTATTGTTTTTGCTGGTGGTCTGCTCCGTTGTGGTGGCAGCCCGTCAGGCCAAGTATGTCTTCTACTTTATAGGAGATGGTATGGGAGTGAATCAGGTACAGGGTGCGGAACTTTTCAAAGGTGAACTGGAGGGCAGGATTGGTCTGGCTCCTCTGCTGTTTACGCAGTTTCCGGTTGCTACCGTAGCTACCACTTATTCCGCTACAAACGGTGTGACGGATTCTGCTGCTGCCGGAACAGCTCTGGCCACGGGGAAAAAGACCAAGAACGGAGCAATAGGGGTATTGGCAGATTTGCAGACACCGGTCAACAGTGTGGCTGTTTGGGCACAGAATCAAGGGTGTCGCGTCGGGATAGCAACCAGTGTGAGTGTTGATCATGCAACCCCGGCTGCTTTCTATGCTCATGAAGCCGGCCGGAGCAGTTATTATGCCATAGGAAAGGATCTTTATGCTGCCGGTTTCGATTTTTATGCCGGTTCGGATTTTCTTGAACCTGAAGATAAGACCGGAGAAAATGATGATCTGTATGAGATGGCTGAGAAGAACGGGTATGTGATTGCACGTGGATATCAGGATTATCAGCTTAAAAGCAAGCAGGCAGACAAGATGATATTGTTTCAAAGTGAAGTGGCATCCAAGGCTGACCGTACAGCAGTGCCTTATGCGATTGACCGGACGGACAGTGATCTGTCGTTATCCGAAATTACCCGTGCTGCTGTAGACTTTTTGTCTAAGGATCTTTCAAAAGGTTTTTTCCTGATGGTTGAAGGGGGCAAGATCGACTGGGCCTGTCACAGTAACGATGCTGCGACTGCTTTCCGTGAAGTTGCTGATCTTGATGACGCAGTGAAGATAGCTTATGATTTCTATACCCGTTATCCGGATGAAACACTCATAGTGGTGACTGCCGATCATGAGACCGGAGGACTGGCTTTGGGTACGGGTGCTTATGCCTTGAATCTTCAAGTGCTTCAGAACCAGAAAGTCAGTGAGAACGGACTGACTCGCAGAATCAATGAGTTGAGACGTCAAACAGGTAATCAGGTTTCATGGGAAGCCGCACAAAAGGTCCTGTCTGAAACTTTTGGTTTCTGGCAAACGGTTAAACTTAGTGACAAACAGGAAGACCGTTTGAAGGAGGTTTATGAAAAGAGTTTTAAAAATCAGAACGTCAGTATGGAAAAGAGTGAATATTCTCAGGATGAACCTATTGCCGCAGAAGCCAAACGTATTATGGATGAGATCGCTATGGTAGGTTGGACCAGCGGTGGCCATTCGGCCGGCTATGTGCCGGTATTTGCCGTAGGAGCCGGATCCGGACTTTTCAGCGGAAGACTGGATAATACCCAGATTCCGGTGAAAATAGCCCAGGCTGCCGGTTATGTGCATTGATGATCAGGTAGTCTTCTTTTTATTGTATAGTTGCATGGCCAGTTCCTTACAGGCTGCGCGATTGATCTTCCCGGTTTCTGTAACCGGGATTTTTTTTATCCGGTAAATAAAGCGGGGACTGTGGTAAGGCGGGAGCCAGGTGCGCATCTGGTATTGCAGCTCTTCTATATCCGTATCCGTATTTTGTTCCAGTAATAAGACCAGAGCCTCGCCAAGCCGGATGTCGGGAATGGAAGTCAGTGCGAAAGATGTATTAAGATGAGGACGTAGCAGATCCTCGTCTGTTTCAATCTGTATTTTGATACCTCCACTGTTGACAGTATTGTCTTTACGTCCCAGTATGATGAAAGAACCGTCATTGAAGATTTGCGCCACATCATTGGTTACAAGAATCTGAGGGCATACGGCTGGTGCCTGTATGACCAAAGTCTGTTCCGGTGACAGAGTCAGACTGACGCCGGGGAAAGGATAATAATGGGCCGGTTTGCTGTGACCGTTTAATGGTTGGAGGGCAATATGCGAAAGGGTCTCTGTCATGCCGTATGTAGAATAAAATCGTGCCGGTAGAGACTGTAACTGCTGGCGCAGGTCGTTGTTGACGGCGCCGCCACCTACCAGAATATGTTTGCAGGCTGCCAACTTTTGTTTTTCTTCTTCCGTTTGCAGGCTGTTGTATAGTTGTAATGGCACGATGGCAGTGAAGTCTACTCCTTGGTCAAGGAATTGCATCGGATGTCCCGAAGCCGGGCGTACCATCAGTTTTAATCCCGCAACGAGAGCTCTGACAACCATCATTTTGGCGCCGATATATTTCAGATCCATACATAATAAAGCCGTATCGCCTGTTTTCAGGTTCAGATAGTCACAGGTCAGGCAGGCGCTGTTGATCATTCGTGCTTTTTCTACAGCCATCTGTTTGGGTGTTCCGGTAGATCCTGAAGTCTGTACGTTGACGGTAGGTGTGTCCGAAAACCATTCAGTCAGAAAATGATAGACGGCCTTCAGGGCTTCATTTTTCTCTGTCCGACTCAGTGATTCCAGTTTTTGCAAGTGGGTGGCATTCCATATTTGGCCTTCCACTTCTATCTGTTGTTTGTCAATGTCTTTCTGCCACATACCATAAACAGTCTTTTCGGATTTCCAACGGCATAGGGATATTGTCAGTAAAGAGCAGTCCGGTACCCAGTCCCTGTGGCATTGACGGATGAAGGGTCGCGCACCACTGTGCGATGGCGTTCAGGCCGATATTCGATTCCAGGGCAGAGGTCACCCACCAACCGATACCCCGCTCTTCAGCCAGTTCGATCCATTTTTTACAACCGGCCATTCCGCCGTGTAGGGATGGCTTGAGTACGATGTATTGTGGTTTCAGACTGTCGAGCAGTTCTGCCTTTCCTTTTTCGGTATTGATACCGATCAGTTCTTCGTCAAAGGCGATGGGAAGGGGTGATGAAGCTGTCAGTGCAGCCATGGCTTCCGCTTGTCCGGCACGTATGGGTTGTTCGATGGAATGCAAGTCAAGTCGGGCCAGACGTTCCAGTTTTTTCGGAGCGTCATCAGGGGTGAAAGCACCGTTGGCGTCTACGCGTAATTCCACGTCCTTGACGGAGAAATGGCGGCGGATAAACTGGAGCAAATCCATTTCTTTTTCAAAGTCGATGGCGCCTATTTTCAGTTTGATACAGCGGTATCCTGCTTCCATTTTGGTTTCAATTTGATGGTACATGCTTTCGTAGTCACCCATCCAGATCAGTCCGTTGATACAGATTCCTTCTTCGCCTCTTGAGAAAGGTGTATTCCATAGTGCGAAATCTCCTGTGTCCCAATGACGGAGAGCAGTTTCCAATCCGAAAAGCATGGACGGAAATTCCTGCCATTTCTGGTGGTCGAGTATGCCGTCTTTTTGTACTTCATCACATATTTTTCTGAGTATGTTTGTATAATCCGGCAGATCATCACAACTCAGAGCCGGTAGGGGGGCACATTCTCCCCAGGCTGTCCGTTCGGGATGATCCGGTGAGGTGATTCTGAGCAGCCAACTTTGTCTGGTCGTATAGATTCCACGTGAGGTTCCAGCCGGTTTCTTGAAATGGAACAGACGTGGTAAAATGTCTATTTGAAATTTGTTCATGATGTAATCCAAATGATTAATATGGCAAAATTACAAAAAATATGCCGCTTGGAGATGATTTGTCTGTATCTTGATTGAAAAGGGAAATATTTTTGGGGTGGCGGTTGTTTCAAATATTGTTTAATATTCTGTGTTTATCCGATTGTTTTGTAACTTTGCGGTAGAGATTTTGTGAAGAATGATGAATGAATTTGTTTTTACTCCTGATGAACTGTTCAGTGTGGCAGCCTGTTTTGTATTTATCTTCGGATCGCTGTTTTGCGCGGTGACCCGTTGGGGGCATATGTGCCGTCCTTACGACCGGAGGGCGGACTATTTTTATCCGGCCCGTCGTATGGTCACGCTGACTTATCTTACTTCTCTGCTTCTGTTGCCTTATGTGTTTCATTGGCGCAGTCCCGACACTTGGCTGTTTGTGCGTGTCTTTTTCCTTTTCTATATGCCCGTCTTTGCATCCATGGCTTTCCGGAGTTATTTCTTTTCCGGACGGCGTTGGCGTTGGTTGCGTCTGGGGCTTGGGGCATTCCTTCCGGGATTGTTTCTGTTGGTGCTTTTTGTCTTTGCCTGTAAGGGAGGGGATAGCCTGACGCGTTGGCAGGAGGGGCTGGTTGTTCCGATTACCGAGACCGTGTGCGTGCTGTTGGCCGGTTATCTGGTTTACACCACTTTCTGGCTGATGCGCCGGATTCATTATTACCTGCATGGCGAATATTCCAATGACGAAGACTTTCCCATTCGTTTTGCCAAAGGGGTGGTTTTTATCCCCTTGTTGATGTTGCTGATTACCTGGGGTGTTTATCTGGCGGACAACCGCTGGCTGCTGGGATGCTTTTATTTGTTGGTGACGGTAGTGGCCTTCGGCATTTTGCTGGTAATTCTGCATCCGCAGCGCACCGGCGCCCGTCTGGTGGAACAGGAGATGGAACTGGTGACCGATCGGGTGATTCGGGAGAACGAGGCTTTGGTTTCGGACGAGATGAAAGAAGTGCCTGCGGAATCTTCCCGTGATTCCGGCTCGGCTTCCTCCGATGTTCTGGACCGACTGGAGCGAGAACTGCGTGTTTTGGTCGAAGAGGGAGAACTGTTCCTGAATCCCAATCTGACCATGACGGAACTGGCCGTACAGTTGAAAACGAACCGTTCTTATCTGTCCCAAGTATTCCGTAACCGTTTTCACAGTTCCTTTTATGGCTATATCAACCGTCTGCGCATCCGCTATGCCATCCGTTATGCCCGCGAGCATCCCGAAGCCACGCGTCGCGACATTGCCGCCATGAGTGGTTTCGGCTCGGTGCGCACCATGAACCGGGTGCGTGAGGAATTTGCGTCCGACGAAGAATTTTAAGCCCGGAGATAATCGTTTGTTCGTTTCAGAAAATTCCTGAATTTATATTATATTTGCATCAGCATGATTTGAATTAAAAACAGCAGCGTTATGAAATATCCGATAGGCATTCAGAGCTTTGAGCGCATTATAGAGGACGGTTATGTGTATGTAGACAAGACTGATCTGATTTTCCGCCTGACACACGAAGGCAGTATTTATTTTCTGAGTCGTCCTCGTCGTTTCGGCAAGAGTCTGCTGGTTTCCACACTGGAGAATTATTATCTGGGCCGCAAGGAACTGTTCCGTGGTCTGGCTATGGAACGTTTGGAAAAGGAGTGGGCGGTGCATCCGGTGTTTCATGTGGATTTCAACGGAGGAAATTTTACCAATCCGGGAGAACTGGAACAGAAAATCAGTTTTTATCTGACAGAGTGGGAGCAGCAGTATGGTCTGCCTGTCCGGATGAATGAACTGGGGTATGGTGACCGTTTTATCCAGGTTTTGGAAACAGCGCACCGTCAGACCGGCCGCCGTGCCGTGGTGCTCGTGGATGAGTACGACAAGCCGATTCTGGACGTGTTGGATGTGGACACCAGTCTGGAAGAACGGCACCGTAATGTGCTGAAGGCGTTCTACTCGGTGTTTAAGGGTGCGGACAGCCATCTGCAGTTCGTACTGCTGACGGGGGTGACGAAGTTTTCTCAGGTGAGCGTGTTCAGCGGCTTCAACCAGCCTAAGGACATCAGCATGGACGCGCGTTACGAGGCGCTTTGCGGCATCACGCAGGAAGAGATTGACCGCACTTTTGCGGAACAGATGGTCGCCATGGCTGTTGAATACCAGTGTACGCCGGAAGAGATGCGTCGGCGTTTGAAACAGCAATACGACGGGTATCACTTCAGTAAACGGATGACGGACATTTACAATCCGTTCAGTCTGTTGAACGCATTGGACCGTAAGAGTCTGGATAACTACTGGTTCAGCACAGGCACACCAACCTACCTGATCCGTCTGCTTTCTCATTTTCAGGAGAACATGAACGAGCTGAC